>LXOW01362738.1_pt2 | contig 66709 bp, 114 predicted proteins | sample 1368591 | NCBI WGS metagenome assembly LXOW01 (sample SAMN04884650, study PRJNA319009) | bovine gut metagenome | isolation source: Cow rumen | host: Bos taurus | place: Italy: Legnaro (PD) | collected 2014-07-09
AGATGTGTATAAGAGACAGGAATAGACATGGCCGATACCTTCGAGGCTCGTGTTCGGCCAGAAGGACATTTCTGTCCCGTACTTGTTCTTGGTTACGTTTACGATTCCCTTGTCGGTTTCAGAAGCGAAAGCAGTGATGGCGATGAGAAGAGCGAAGATGATGATTTTTTTCATTTATCAATTCCTTTTTGTTATGTTCATAATATAGAAAATTCCGCAAATCTTGTAAAGAAGATTATTTAGGAATTTTATTTCAGACGGGCACAAATATAGAAAAATGTGCCCAATCTGTAAACCCCCTTACTTGAGGAATTCGACGTGCTTCTTGAACTCTTCGACAAGTTCTTCGTCGCTATGGTACGGTACGAGTTCTTCTTTACGACCACCCATGTAGTAATCATCGAAGTGTACGAACAGGATTCGGCAGTTGTCGACGATTCGTGCATAGCACTTATCAAACTGTAAAGTTACCGACCAGTGTCTGCCCCACTTCTCGATGTCTGCCAAGTCCAGGAATACAATCGGATTCATCTCGTTGATTTCAGGGATGGCGATAACCACTTCGCCCTTGTGTTTTAAACGATTCATCTCTTCTTGAAGCGAAAGAATCTGGTTTTCCATGGAATGACTGTCAAGTTTAATTTCGTTCATATTATTAACCTCTACCCATAATATAGAAAAAATCCAGACTTTTGTAAGCCTGGATTTTAATCTTTTTTTTATTTCAGGTCAGTTTATTCTTTCCACAGATACCAACCTTCATCATCTACGACGTAATCCTCGGCACTTTCCGTATGTTCGTCAACATCGACACAAACTTCACGTTCGTCGTCATAATAGGAACCAGCTCCTTGTTCTTCGAGATATTTTTCTGCTTCTTCTCGAGTCGCGAACTGTTCAGGATCGGCGGAAAAGTCATACATTCCATCTTCGATATAATGCTTGTACCCGACACAGTAATGTTCGCCGACAGAAAGCTGAAGTTCGTTCAAGAAACTCTTGACGCGAGGATCATTCTTTTGTTCGTCGCTCAGGAAAGATACGAGCGTGTTAACGGCTTCTTCGTGTTGATACTTGTTAATGACCATGTTTTAACCTCTTGTTGATACTTATAATATAGAAAAATATCCAGAAGATGTAAACATAAAAAGAAGAGAAAAATAAACCGGGTTTCCCCGGTTCTTTTCTTTAGTTCCACGGGGTCGAGAGAACAGTCTTGGAGTTGATTCCCTTGTAGATTCCGATACGTTTGTTTACACAATCCTGGAGATATTCGTCAGGAGTCATACCGGATTCCCAGTTTTCCGGATCATCGTCACCGTTGGGTTCGTCACCCGGAGAAAGAACAGATACGACCTGACTGATAACAGTGTACAAGTCAACGTCTTTCCAGTCCAAATCGTCGTACTTGGTTGTTTCACCATCCGAAGTCTGTTCCGTGTAACCGACCAAATGATATTTAGGACGAGATACTTTGTCGTTCCATGTAATGGTCAAGTTACCAACCGGGGATTCACTACTGTTAGAGTCATAAGACCTGATAACGACCTTGGTGTTGTCCTTGTCGTCAACGATCTTCACGTCGACAGAAGGGAAACTACGAGCGATGTATACGAGATTACCGAAATCGTCGTTGATTCTGGAGATGAGTTCGAAAATGTTGATTTGATTGTTTTTCATATGTTAACCTCTTGTTGATATTCATAATATAGAAAAATATCCAGAAGATGTCAACATAAAAAGAAGAGAAAAAACCTTCGGGCCAGCCTAGACCAACCCGAAGGTCTCGAGGTTAACGTTATACTTTGAAAGCTCGTTCGATAGAATCGTTGTCGTGTTCGGAGAAGAAGTTGTCCGCCGGGATGTGCTTGCGAAGAAGTTCCACGACCTTATCCTTCGGATAGCTTCCGAGGTTAAGACTCCACTTACCGATAACAATCGTATCGGTCGCAGCACCCGGGGTTCCACACCAGAACATGGTAAAGTTCGTGTTGATGTTCGGTTGACGACGGTCAGAGAAAGCAATGGCCTTTGTCGCCAGATGACAATCGTAACAGACTCGTGTATTGCAGAGCTGGCCCTTCCAGACAGTCTTTCCTTCTCGCATGAGTTTCAGGTCATACCCGTGTTCTTCGAAGTTTTCGACCTGAAGAGCGGTATAGTCTTTCTTTGCTGCGAAGATATTCTTGATTTTGGCGATGATATTGAAATTTTTCATGTTGTTAACCTCTTGTTGATGCTTATAATATAGGAAATTATTTGGAAGTTGTAAAGTGGAAAAGAAGAATTTTATTTATTCAACTTTCCTGTCTTCCAATTAATCCAATATTCGACGTTTTCCCAACCACGGTCCCAATACATCTTGGTTTCATAGCCTTTATCTTTCAAAATCTTTTCAGCCTTAAGAGCTTCTTCGCTCGAACGGAACGAAACGATACCGTCTTGTGCACGGGTCTTGAGAGTTTCTTCCACATCCTGCTCGACCTTGGCCAGCTTAATCTTCATTTCACGTTCGACCTTAGCCTTGTGCCACTTCTCGGCCAGATAGTCTTGAATCTGTTGATAGACCTCGTTGTAGTCTTTGATTTGAGAATCTTCTATATCACCCTTAATTCCGAGAGCATTCGTCGTTACGCAGTCAATGGCTTCGTCAACCAGCTGGTCAATCTGTTGTTCATACTTTGTCAAATCAATCTTTGCCATATTAACCTCTCTTGTATGACTTAAATATAGTAAAATAATCGGAACTTGTAAATGAATAAAGAAAAGAATTTTATTTCAATATGTCCACCTTACTGAGCTCGATGCACTGCTTAATCCAGTTCTCGATATGAGCCTTCTGGGCCAGTAAGCCTTCCTTGCCGGGCCTTTCTTTCCATTCGAATTCCTTCAACAGCTTTTTCCCATCCCAGAACTGAAGATACTGCCTGCAGTTAGCACCGCTATAGATGCCATTATTACCACCAGCATTTTTAAACCATTCCTTTGGCTGGACCTTCCAGTCTGCAGATACCTTCAAACAAAATACGCCATCGGATTCGTATTCATCCGTATCAAGCTTTGTGTTTTCACCCACGATGGAAGAATAGTGTTGTTGTTTTGGACCATATTTCTTGGTCCAATAATCATACCACTTGACTTTAATCTGTATTGTAATCATTACGACATCATCCAGCAGACAAAAAGAATGAACACGATTAAAGCAACAATCTTCCAAAGACCTGTAATGTAAATGAAGAACAGGAACGCAGTGATTAAGATGACATCGAATGTGGAAAATCTTTTTGTTTTCATTGTTAACCTCTTGATATTATCAATATAGAAAATTCTAAAGATATTGTAAACGGTAAAAGATAAGAATTTTAAATTCAAGCGACCAGAGACGAGCCTCAGGCGATCAAACCTGATTCTGCGGAACTAACCTTACCGCGCCCGCCTCTGGTCTCCTCATGAGGTTAATCTTTTTCCTTCCAGTTACGCCAGTAAGGCGGATTCTTGTATTGGTTCAAGTCGATTTTGTTTTCTTCGCAGTATTTGAGAATCTTGTCAAAATGCTTCGCGAGCACGGCTTCATAACGTTTCATCTCGTAATGAAAAGCCTTGATGCACTTGGTAAAGGCGAGCATTCTTTCTTCTTTGGTCGTATTCGGGTCCTGTCTTACCGGCCAGAACCACTTATCCCTGCGTCTTGTATCACGCTGCATGATGTCGGCCAGATGCCTGGAAATACGGTTGTTTTCTTTCACGAAACGAGCATATTCGTCGGCCAGTTCAGTTTGCACCGTCGGATCGCCGAAAAGTCGCCACAGCAAAAGATACAAGCATTCGGTCGCATCGTAATTCAATTCACGAAGTTCTTTCTTCGTCATCGGCTTGGTAACAGTTTCCATGTGGAACATTAACGCTTCCTCCCGTTACGAATCATGTTCTGGATGAAAGTCTGATGAGTTACCCCGGTTACAACCGGTTCAGGAAGCTTCAGGCCGTTAGCTTCTCGCAGAGTTTCGCGATATTCTTTTGAAAGGAAATTTAAAAACATTGTTATTAACCTCTTGTTGATATTTCAAATATAGTTATTCGCGAAGGATTCGTAAAGAACTTTTAAGAAAGATTTTTCTCCAGAGTTACCAGGGTCATCAGGTCGTTGGTTAGTTTCTCGCAGGCGAATTCCTTTTGACTTTCACTCTCCATCTTGGAAATATCGGGGATAGTAATCCTCGTCCCGTTATGCTGGATAACGTCGCCCGGAGTCAAAGCATACAACTTCCATTCGTCATCACCGTTGCTCCATTCGTAAAGAACTTTACTCCATTCGTGGCGATTGCCTTTACGCTTTTTGTCGTTACGGTAATGGATAACCAGCTGAAGACTGTCTGTATAGACCATACAGTGGCGGGCAGAATCATACTTTCTATCACGCTGTACGAGAACCTTTGTCATCTTGGTTACCAAAATGACAATATTGGTTATCTTTGTCCCGTGGATAATGACCATTTAAACCTTCTGTTCTACGACAAGTTCGTTGTTCTTGACGATGAGCATCGGGGCAGAAAACTGTTGCTTCGGTTCTTCAACCGGGGCTTGATAATGTGGGCGTTCAAAATATCTGAAATCTTTATTCATGTTGTTAACCTCTTGTTTATGTTCATAATATAGAAAGTTCTTTACTTTTTGTAAATACCAAAAGTTAAAATATTTTCTTGACTGTACTTGTGTAAGAAACTCATTTTAAAGACTCAATTATATTGGGCGATAAATTATATTACTCTTATATAAAGAGAAGATTATGGCTCAAATATGGAGCGTTATTTAAGGATATAAAAGAGAAAGACCGCCAGCCATTTGCCAGCGGTCTCTCATCATCAGGGAGTTAACAGTAATTACTTGCGAAAATACTGGTAGCGAGTCTTTTCAATCTTTTCCATCTGTGCCGGAGACGGTTCCATGTCCTTGAGGTGTTCAGGGAGATTCTTCCATTCTTCGATATTCTTTTCCGCGGACTTGGGACCGATACGATGCCAACCGTCGTGAGGACCAGCCCAGTCGTTCATGTCCTTCACCTTCTGGTACTTGATAGGAGTGCACGTTTCTTCGTCGAAACCATCTTCGTCCTGGATGATACCATTCATCTGGGCCTTTTCACGTGCACGACGCTGTTGCTTGGTGTTATGCTTCCATTTCTTCATCGATTCACGAGAAACACAATCACACGGGCATTTGAAAACTTTACGATAGGAACGACTCATATTAACCTCTTGTTGTTGATATTTATAATATAGAAAAACCGGAGGAGTTTGTCAACCGGTTATATTCTAATTTTTCTTTCAGATAATCCGGTTATTTTTCAATATAGATTTTCTCACCGTCCTTACGCTTTAGCTTTATGTATTCGGGACCGAGAAGTTTTTCCTGGAGGGTCTCGCGGATAACGCTCATTTCTTCTTTCGTATGTCCGCACATCGTAGGCATGTTTCCGACCGTGATCGTATCGCCGGGCATGACCTGCTTACGAAATTCTTTTCCGGAATATTTGTTCCTGTAGGTTACGTTAAAGACCGTTTCGCCCTTGGAATTAGTACGGGCCGGATGAATCTTGACTACATCGTGTTCGATAGTGTTAATTCTGATTACCATGTTTAACCTCTTGTTGTTGATTATAATATAGAAAAGATTTTAAGTTTTGTACACTAAATCTTTTCTACATTTTTTTCTCAGACAACCGTCAGTTCGACACCATCTTCATGGTAGTGATTCAACGGGAACGTCACTTCGATGTTCAATTTAAGTCTTATTACTTGCCAGGTATAGACCAAATCACCCGATTCAGAAGTCTTTACCCAAAGATTTCCATCCTTGATTTCAATTTTCTTTCCTTTTCTGATGTTCGGTTCCTGATGATCACCGACCAACGTACTGTTATAATCCTTACGGAGGATTTCAGCAAGTTCTTGTGGATTCTGTTTTACAGCGATTAAATCGGTTGTTGCTTTGGTACAGCAATCACCAGATTCGACGCGGATGAGTTGATAAGCAATGACTTCGTGTTTCATGTGTTAACCTCTTGTTGATACTTATAATATAGAAAAAAGTCCGAACTTTGTAAATGATTTAGTCCGGACTTTTTCTTTCGAACTAGCCGAGGTGATGGTTCCAGTCGATATAATCCGAGTTGCAGGTGAATTCACTTCCCGTAACCGGATCCTTGCAGGACCAGCAATACTTCTTGTACGGGTCATAACCCATGATTTGCAACTGCTTCGGACGGGCGGTGTTCGTGTAGAACTTATGACCACGAGGGTCAAACCCGAGACCGAAACGCTTGGCCTGGTTCATCATCTGGTTCCAAGCATATTCACTCATCGCTTCGTTACCGTCCCCGTCTGTTTCATAGAGCGAGATGTTATAGGACAGTCCCGTGGAAGTGAACGAGCATCTTCCCGAATGAACATCCATTCCGTGTTCCTGGGCGAATTTCTTGATGAGTGCGTCGAGTTCGTTGTGGAAGCGTACAGCCTTGATTTTATCCATTGTGTTAACCTCTTGTTGATGATTATAATATAGAAAGATTTTTAGAAGTCGTAAGCCAAAAGATTTAGTTTTTTTCCTTCGACTTAGCCTTGTCAAAGAGGTCATACATCTTGGGATTAGTGACAACCGCCGTTACAGCGACAGAACCGATAATAATTACTAATGCAGTCATGTTAACCTCTCTTGTATATTCATAATATAGAAAAAATACCGGAACTCGTCCATAGATTTGTTCCGGTATTTTTCTTCAGGTTAACAATATTCAATCTTCAAGTCGTTTGCGTCCTTTTCCATATCCTCGAGCTTGACGTCTTCGACGAGGAACGCCTTCACGTAGAGCACAGTGTGAGCGTTATAAAGCTTCATCTTTCCTTTCTTCCACTTGGCGAGGTCATCGTCGTCGATTCGTTCGTTGTTCACGTCCACCATGCAGTCGTTATCGAAGCGAATTTCATCCTTCAAGTCCGGGTCTTCGAAATGGAACCAATACTTCTCGATCTCTTCGGCCTTCTGCTTGTACGGAAGGATAAGATACTTTTCGCCGACTTCCGTCAACAGTTCCTTCAGCGAAGGATATTCCTTGAGTTCGAGCGGAGCGTTAGTCTCGCGAATGCTCCAGTTGTTGCAGAAAGCACCTTCTCCGTCCTTGTAAGAATCTTCATGAACGTCAGTGGTGCAACCAGTAATCTTATAAATCTTTTTCATTGTTAACCTCTTGTTGATGATTATAATATAGAAACTTCTGAGCTTTTTGTCAATAGAAAAAGATTAGAATTTTTCTACAGGTTTTCATTGTCGAGAATAGTCTGGGCTATTTCTTCGCAGGATTCGCCATTCTCGAAATCTTCATAGATTGTCTCTGCATAGCTCGCCAGGTACTCGTCCGCGAGCTCAACCGAACATCCCTTACGGACAAGGTGGTCCTTCACGATAGATTTAATTTCTTCAGCTTCCATATTAACCTCTCTTGTTGATGATTATAATATAGAAACTTCCGAAGGTTTTGTAAATAAAAAACCCGCAGGAATTTTTCCCGCGGGCTTTCCAGGAGGTTAATGCAAACTTTGTTTCTTTTTCTTCCACTCTTCATAGTAGACAGGCCAGTTCTTTCTGAAATCTTCTGCGTTTTCCTTAATCCACTTGATGACGAACTCGTCGCCAGGGTCTCGGCCGATTTTCTCGCCCCATAACCACTTGGCAACTTCTATTGCGTCCTTCTGCGCATCCATGAAATCTTTGAATTCTTCCGGCCCCATCTCCATATTTTATTTATTCCGACGCTGAAGCTCGTCCCATTTCTTTCTTAACTCTTCCCAACTCTCTTCAGCATAATATACATCTTTTCTCAAGTTAAATCTCCCAAATGAATGCATTTTCACCGTTCTTACGCATATCGGCACACTTCTTGTCAAGGCTTTCGTATTCTTCTTCGCCAGCCGTACCTACCTGGTTCAGGCCGTTATTGTTACGCACATACAGGATGTAAGTTCTTTTTCTCATATTGTTAACCTCTTCGTTATGATTAAAAGATAGTAAAACCGGATTAAATCGTAAACATATTTAGTCCGGTTTTTATTTTCGGACTAGTTGTCCCAGTCGAGTTTGAACGCCATGGCCGTAGTCATCTTGTCCACCTTGTTCTTGCTCGTGTCCACGTGGCAACGGAAGAACGATTCGATGCCGGTAATGTTCCTGTATTCCTTACCTTCGCGGATTTCGACCGCCAGCTCCATGTCTCGAAGCTCGGGATGCTCCGCCAGTGCGTTCATCAAAGATGCTGCGATTTGACCGAATGTTGCTTTCTTACACATAGTTAACCTCTCTTGTATGACTATAATATAGTAAATTACATCATAGTCGTAAACAAGAAAAGATTAGAATTTTTACTTCGCGAAGGCAATGACTTTGTACTTGTCGTCGGTAAGGATAGCAAGTCCACCCCAAGTACCGTGAAGCTCGCCCATACCGCCGATGTCAGTCACTACACCGGTTTTACCGATAAGCTTCTGTTCAGACAGGGGAAGTTCACCGTCATTGTCACGGGCGAAGTCCAGAATCTGAATCGTATCGCCGACACTGGCCTTGGCCTTCTCTCCAATCCAGCGTTCGAACTGTTCCTTCAACGTGTTCGGAGTCGGTAGGCAATAACCAGCGCTCCAGTTCGTCAAAATGTTGAATTCACCGTTCTCTTCTTCCATGTCCAGGAACAGAAGTCCGTTGGCATCATAGAAGTTGTCAAACCTGTCCTTGGCGTACTCGGCCACAGCCTGGCTAACACCGGTAATCTTAATGTCCAAATCTAAATCTACAGAAACGTTCATGTTTAACCTCTTGTTGATATTCATAATATAGAAAACTCTAAACTTTTTGTAAACTATTTAATTTAGAGTTTTCTTTACAGATTAGCCGGCAAGAGTATCGATGGCATTAATTATTTCAGTCTTGTTCTTTTCCATTTCCTTGCGTTGGATTCGACCGACCTTCTCTAGGACTTCATTGATAGTTATGTCATTGAACCTACTGTAAGGGTCAGCATTGGTAATTTTATCCACACAACAGAACTTCTTAATAGCCTTTACATCGAGGTTCTGCTTGCCGTTTTCCTTAGTAACCAGGAACGAATCATTCCAACCAACGTTGCACTGGAAGACTTCGTAATCGTGTCCGTACGGTCTGGAAGTGAGCAACAGGCCATGTTCCTTGAGGAGCTTAATCCTCCATTCAAGTGCAGTCATCGTCGAATCTTTCGCGAGCTCGAGGAGAACCTTCTTCTTGGCTTCACGCTTCGCCCTGCTCTTCGCCTTCTTTTCTTCAAGGTTTGCTTCCCACTGGCGGTGAATTTCCTTGTACACGTCAGAATCACGATTGATGTAGGATTCTACTCCCGATGCGACGTGTTGGATTTGCGAATCGGTCGTAGAAAAACAGCCGGTGAACTTAAACTTTTCCTTTCCGTACCAGAAATAGTTTCCGTCGGACTTAGACACTTTCACGATAGCCGGATTAGTAAGTTCAGATGCATTCATGTTAACCTCTCTTGTATGTCTATAATATAGTTAATTCTGAGGTTTTTGTAAAGAGGTTTTATTTAGATTTTTTCTTCGTCTTTGCCTGCTGCTGGTCATACATTTCTTTCATCTGCTGGCGAAGCTCGATAACAAGAACACGCAGTTCTTGAATCTCGGCACGTAACTGTGCGTTTTCCTTCTTGAGGTTGTCAGTCTTATTGGTACAGACCTGGACAGCATAATGAACGCCGGTACTTACCTCTTCCTTGGCAATACGTCTGGCAGTAGCCGAACCAATACCAGCGAAGGAATTGGCCGACAAGGCCAGCATCAGAATAATTGCGAGTTTCTTCATAGTTAACCCTTTGGTTGTATCATCCATTCTTTCCATTCATCAACAGTAATCGGTTCAACGCCGTTTTCTTCGCCCAAATCCATCATTGCGAACATTCTTTCACTGGGACTCATTTGCGACCAGTTTGCTCTAATGTGACGTTCTAAATCAGACATTCATAACCTCTTGTTGATGTTCATAATATAGAAATAAAACTGGAAGTTGTCAATAGAAAATGAGTAGAAAATTTAATCTATTGCACAGCCGATATAAACATCATTTAAAGACTCTTATTTAAATGGCTTATAACTTATACTCTTTTATTAAATAAAGCCCATATAACTCAAATATGGACGAATAATAAAGAGTTTTTAATGAGTATATAAAAGAAAAAGACCCGCGGGATTTCCCGCAGGCCTCTCGAGGTTAACTAAACTTAGAATTCCTTCCCGTTCCATTCCAGATGCCCGTTGACATCTGCCCCACCCCAGGCATGGATTTCGAGCGTAAGGTTTTCCCTGATGGACTTTTCAACCGTTTCGGCAGCGATCCTTTTAACCATGGAGTCAAGGGATTCATTCTTCATGTCTTCGATGGTCTTTTCATAACTCGCAGCCTGTTCTTCCATCTTCTTGACGTATTCCTGGCGGACCTTGTCCTTTTCCTTTTCCACCTCGTCGTGCAGAATCTTGGCCAGTTCGTTTGCCTTGTCCTCCGAGATACGGAGGTTATTTCTTAGAATTCCGTAGATAAACATAGTTACTTCCCGTTATGCCATTCCTTTCCGTTTTCGATTCTGTATTCGTCCAAGAACACCACGGCCGGTTTGTCCTTGTTCATCTCGCTCGCCCAGCTCGGAGGAATGAAGTTTGTCTTCTGGAGCTGAGCTGTATCGTCTTCACACGGCTTGAGTACGTCAAAATCTGCTGGTTCGGCCAGAATTTCCTTGAACTTCTCAACCAGTTTATCGCCCACATACGGACGGATTTTTTCCAGTGCTTCCTTGTTAGATTTTTGAATTGTCGGCCAGTCAAAGCAATTACGTTGAGACATTGTTAACCTCTTGTTGATATTCTAAAGATAGAAACTTTTGTTTGTTTTGTAAGTTGATTTTGATTGGAAATTATTCTCGGGATTACCATTCCAGAATAAGCTTTCTTACAGGGCGAACACTGTGGCTGAATCCTGGACACTGACCATCACGATAATATTCTTCATGACTGTCACGTTGACTTACCTTGAACCCTTCTTTAAGGAAGATTTCAACAACGGAACGGTATTCCGGCTGAGTTAATTCAATATCTTCTACCTTCTTATCGACAGTGTAGGAAAACTTATATTTGTCCATGTTCAACATATCAGTTATAACAAACTTGACTTCTTCAGACGTTGTATCTTTCGCCCACAGGTAGTTGGACACCTTGGCTTTAATCCCGTCCTTGATGATGTGAACGACCTTAAGAACAATATCACTGTCACGACGCATTTCTTCTTCGTGCTTGACGATAGTTTCAGCCTGGATGTCACGGATTTCGTTGATAAAAGACATATTAACCTCTCTTGTTTGATTATAATATAGAAAAATCCAGACAATTAGTAAATAGTTATTATCTGGATTTTTCTTTCGTCTTTACTGCGTGATAATGGCCGTAGCAACAGACGTGATGAATGCGAATACTGGAATCAGTGCAATCATTTGTCTCCTCCCCTTGGTTACTTAAATTCCGGCAAGCCCTTGATGTCACCACAATCGTATTTCTTCGTCAGCTTATGGTGAACAACAGTGATTCCCTTTTCATTGCAAAGTGCGAAGAGAATGTCATCTCGTTTCTTTGCTCTGGCCTGGACTTCTTCGAGAGTTGGCCAGCCTTTCGGCGGATTACGTTTCTTACCCTTAAGAATGTTTCCACTGGGCATCTTCTTCAAGAGTTTTTGGAGCTTTTTAATATCCATTAGAGCTTACCTTCCTTGATTGCCTTTTCTGCAATCTGTTCCATGGTCATACCCTGTGCCTGCAGGTTAGAAATCTTTGCCGAGAGAACATCCCAGTCAAAGCCGTATTTGGACCATTCAAATTTCTTCTGCTTGAGGTAGTTCGCAAGTTCTTCTTCAGTGGCGAAATCCTGTGTGGCAATGACTTCTTTCTTTTCGTCAAGCGTACAGACACGAACTTCACACTGACCGTCTTCAAATTCATCAAATGCAATCGTTCGGTCAGCTCTCAAACAAATGTCGCCGCCATCTCCATATTCAGGATGCAGGACACGAGTAATCTTTGCTCCGGGAAAGAATGCACGTACCAGGTTGAACAGGGTTTCTCGATTCATTTTCAAAAACATTTATTAACCTCTCTTGTTTGATTATAATATAGAAACTTCTGAACTTTTTGTAAACAAGTATTTTTAAGTTGTTTCTATCAGTTCCTCCGTATAGTAGAGCTCGATAATGTCATACATTCGACGAAAGTTCATTTCAGTCGCATGAAGGTCCGCATACTGTGCGTTTGAACCAGACAGGATCAAATCACCGTTTACATTTGTGTTTTTGAATTCGAGCGTAATGGTACGGCGACGTCCGCTCACAGTTTTAAGATTGAATTCGCTCGACTTTTCCCCAAGAACAATAGTCTTTCCCGAAGAAAGATGGAGATAGGCTTCACCATCCACCCAATCAATGCCCTTAAGGCGAGCCACGTTGCGATTGTCTTTGTTGTCAGAAAAAATTATGTGCATATTAACCTCTCTTGTTATGATTATAATATAGAAACTTCTGAATCTTTCGTAAATGAAAAAGACTGGGAAATTATTCCCAGTCTTACAGGAGGTTAACATTGTCTTATGCAATAAGCCACTTCATGATCTGTGCGAGCTCCGGTCTCGTATAAGATTCGATTGTGGGTTTAATCGGATTCGACGAAAACGTACTTTTGACATACTTAAAGCTGGGTCCTTCATACTTCTTCGTTGTTTCGTTAAACTTGTAGGTAAAGCATTCATCCGATTGCCAAAGTTCAATTGTGTCCCAACTGCATGTATCATACAGCGAAACTTCGAAATCTGTCGTCCGCACTTGCAAAGAATATCCATTCGGTTCATCACTACCGAGATGCAAACTCTGTGCCTTGTCAAACAGTTCTTCACCAGTCTTGGTATTCACGAAAGAAATAAACATTGTAACCTCTCTTGTTTGATTATAATATAGTAAATTTAGAACTAATCGTAACCAAACAAGAGAAGAAATTTATTACCATCTTCGCCATGCCTTTTGGAAGGACTGGTTATAATGGTAGATACAATAAAGTCTTTCGCTTTCTTCTGGTGTAAAGGTCGCAAGTACCGAGCTATCCATACACATGTGTAACGTCACATTGTCAGGATGCTTAAGGTCAAGATACACCATACGGCCCTGCATTTCTTGAGATTTCAAGGAAATGTCAATTTGTGCACAATATTCGTGGTATTTGTTAATCATGGCCACGGCGATGTCATAAAAACGTTCATGGTCAGATTTCTTCGCAATCTTCAAGTATTCGCGAATGACCGACAAAGCCTTTTCAACTTTTTCTTCCCAGAAGTATTCATAATGTTCATGTTCAAACTTTACATCGGTTACGAATCGGTATTCATCTTGATGGTCAGAATACAACTGTGGCGTTCTTTGGATTTCAGGATGGACAGGAACAATTAAATCATGTACCAAGTTCGGATTACCGACCGCATACATTAGTGCGGTTTCCTTGTTAGCCGCCATGGAAACATAACCATAGCAGTTAACATTCAGCTTACACGGGTTAGTCCACACAAGAGAAATGTATTTGCCTGTCGGGTCAATCTTCTTGGCCCAGTGAACATGCAAGTCAATATCCTTGTTCTTGTCGCAAATTTCCTGGAACTTTTTGACAATCTTTTTGGTATCTTTGAAAACTGGTTGCTTTAGCATCATGTTAACCTCTCTTGTATATTCTTAATATAGAAAATTCCAATCTTTTTGTAAATGGAATTAGAATGGAATTTTTCTAAAAAGGAAGCGGCGTGTCTAACGGCTTGTCCCAATGAATGTTATACCATTCTCTTATAGACAGATAACGTTGAAGTTCAAGCATCTTCATTGCCACTTTAAAGCTTTCGCGTAAGGCGACCAAATGAGTGAAACTTCTTTCAATAAACACCGGGTTCAACGTCGGATCTTCATTTTCCTGTCGGTAATGATTCATTTCCACGCTGTAGATAGACTTGGTGCCATCGGGATGGTCATATACATTGTAGGCATATTCCAGGAAATTCGGCTGGATAGTAACAACAACCGTTTCACCATACTTTACACCGTCATTGGCCATGTCCGTTCTGGTAACAACTGCATTTGGAAAAGATTCCTTGAAAAGGTCATCGACATCAGTCGGAATGTCACAAATTTCCGGTAACAACGGCGGTAAATTGTGTTTCTTACTCATTGGGCAGAACCTCCAAAGTCTTATCAAGCTTGTCAGCGTACTTTTCCTTGTCGAAGAGATGACAGAATTCGATGATTCCTTCATCGGTATTGAGCAAACCCTTCGCATAGAAAATGTTCTTTTCCGCATCTTCACTGTTCTTTGCGAACCCGTAACGGATAGCCTCGCTACTCTTGAAGTAAAGCCTAGAGTTTCCGCTTTCGGACTGGATGTAAGGCGTCTGTTCATCATTCGGCCAGACAATCTTATTGTCTTCCAGATAGACATTGATGTCATCGGGAACGCGAGCATGCGGGTCGGGAATGAAGAAGATTCGTACACAACGTTTATTTACCATGTTAACCTCTTGTTTGATTTAAATATAGCTAATTCCAAATGTTTTGTAAATGGAATTAGTTAGATTTTATCCTTCGGTAACGCAGAGGACACACTTAAACGCATGTTCACCGTTGTTCTCGTAGATTTTGGTGAAGAGTTCGACACTCATTTCAATCGCCTGGTTGTTTTCCCTCACAATCAACGCATTGAGGACGTCTTCGCCGCTCGCCTGGTTGTCAATCATCTTGTTAATCATCAGGTCAGGGATAACGTTTCCCCAGTTGGCACACAGTCTGTTGTACAGGTTATTGAGCATGATGACGTTGGACTGGCGATCGCGTCTCATCTTCGAATAGGCGATAATGTCGTTTGCATAGTTCTTAAGCTTTTCTTGAAGATTCATGTTAACCTCTCTTGTATATTCATAATATAGAAAAATCCAGACCAAATGTAAACCATTTAATCTGGATTTTTTATTTACGAACTACCCGAAGACAAGTTCTTGAGCTTGTCGATTACGATAACGTTTGAGACCAGCAGCCATCGCGGCATCGCTATAGTTCTTGTCTTCGGCGATCGCGTTTTCGATATGTTCGCGGATGTTGTTCGGCTTGATATAGCCCTTGGCTCCCCAGGCCTTCTTCCAGTATTCATGACTCATTCCGTGTCCGATCTGACGGTACGCGATGTCGCTCAGCTTGTGGAAGAGTGCGGCATCGGAGAGATCCTTGTACATTGGAGCATAAGTCTGGAGAACTTCACGAGAATTCATATTAACCTCAATTTTTAAGTAGTTGAACCATTCAACCACATGTTTAAATATAGAAAAATTCAGATTTTATGTCAACAAAAAGATTTTAAAATTTTATTACAGGTTTTCAACAATAGGTATGACCGCCTTATATTTCATTATGTTATAGATTACTTCTCTGCACAGTTCAAACGGTTCATTGGAACCGGGTTTATAGTTTCTTGCCAGCATCTCAGCCTTATAGAATACTTCGCCGGTCATGTGGTCGAATATGGTGAGCCTTTGGTCATATTCCCCGCTTTCCTGGTGAGGTGGGCCAGTCATTACAGCCGGTTCCGCGAACCTAACATGTCTTGCAACATAACTTGAGTAACCGTCGGGTTTTGTCATTTCTTTTATATCCACGCCGAACCATTGCATTTCCGCTTTGATAAACTTTAATCCAGCCTGAAACGAACCCTGCAAAGAACCAGCCGGCCCGCAGTTATTTCTATAACGATTTAACCATTCGATTTTAAGAATTACGCTCATGATTATAATATAGAAAATTTAGAAGTAATTTTAAATAAGAAAAAGACGAGATTTTACTCTCGTCTTTCCTGCTGGGTTCGTTCTGCCCAGCGTCCATCCATCGTCATTTCTTTAGCGAGTCAATCTTATCTTTTGCGGCATTCTTGGCTTCATTGAATTTCTTCTTATTCGCTTCCCTTATGTCACCAATCCTTGACGCAACACCAGACTTAGCTGAATCGACTGCCCTTGATGTACCATCCTTAACAGAATCGACTGTTCGTAGTGTAGCGGACTTAACTGAATCACCAGCCCTTAGTACCGCAGACTTTACTGAATCTGTCGCTTCAGCCCCTAGGCTCTTGGCATCGTTGGCAATGTCCTTGGCTCCGTCAGAGAACGTGTCGGCCACGGAAGAGACCAGTTCGCTCGCCTTCGACGCAACCTTGTCAGCATTGTCGTTGTCACCCGTGAGTCCGCGATAGACCGCGTAACCTCCGATGGCAAGAATGATTGTGATGATGATTCCGAAAATGAATTTAATCATGTTTTGTACCTCTTTGTTAATTGTTACGTTTATAATTTAGAAATTTTTGTTGGTTTGGTAAATGAAATAAGTAAAGAATTTTCTTTCAGTTAGTCCAAGATATTCTTTTCCTTACCCAAGTTCTCGATGCATTCCATCGTGTACTTGCGGTCACGGCGTTTTTCGCACCACTTACTGAACTTAGTTCTTGCCGGTTCTGTCCAGTACCACAAGAGCTTCAAGCCAAGTCGGCCGAAAATGAAAGCAACAAGAATCAAAAGAGCAATGTTGCTTACGATTTTAAGCTTAATATAAGTGAGTGCTTCTGCGTTTGTAACGAGTGAATCAAGCATGTTTAACCTCTTTCCTTTGTTTTGTCAAAACCCTTGAGAAAAATGCACGGCAGGGAACAGACCGCATACAACCATCCAAGCGTAATGTCAGGCTGGAACAGTTCAGTAATCGGACGATTGATAAGGTTGTCAGGTCCTCGTGGGATAGACATAATCACCTCGTTGTCTTCAGTCCTTACCACGAACGCATGTTCGAATTCGTCAAGTCGGATTACTCTTTCCTGGTCGTACCAGCAAATCTTGAACGGTTCGCCGTTGAGATCCTTAATCGTCTTAGCGACATTCTGCATTTCAAACTGGTCAAGTGCGTGGAATAAAATTGTTTTCATTGTTAACCTCTCTTGTTTGATTATAATATAGGAATTTAATTCTAAATCGTAAGCAAGAAAATTTAGAACATTTTCTTCGGACCTACACTAACTCGCTTCATGAATTCGTTCAACTCGGGGAGAGTGTCAATCTTTGTGGCCCGATGCCATTTTCTGTCTACCAAACCTCCATAGATATTATACCATTCGCATTCATTGACTTTATTGTATTCTACCAACAATGTACTACCAAGGCCCAAGTTCTTCTCGTTATGTGGGTTATAAACCGCGAGATACCCGCTTACCTTGTGCTTGTCAACGCCAACAGCCGCATATTGGGGGATAAAGTCGCAGTCAGGGCAAAATGCACGTACTGTCGTAAAAAACTGTTGTGCCTTGAAATTGTCGATGTCAGAGTAGTCTAAATCTGCCGGATGATGTTGTTCAATCATATTAACCTCTCTTGTATGCTTATAATATAGGAATTTAATCCTATATTGTAAGCAAAGAAAGATTAGAATTTTTTATTCAACAACCTTCAGCTTGAAGTACATACCGTCCTGTACTACTTTGGTATGGTCCATGATGTCTTGTTCGACGCCTTTCTTCAAAGCTTTGAGTCCTTCGATTCCCTTTTCAATAGGACCATCACCTTCACCCTGAACCTTTACAAATGCGGTGAGAGTATCGATTGCCTGCTGGATTTGACGAGGACTCATCGGCCAGCTGTTGTCGATAAACACCGTGATACGCTTCTGTTGCGGCTTCTTTTCTTCCTTCTTCTGCTGTGCAGCCTGGTCAGCCTTGAATCGGTCGTAGATTTCCTTGAGCTGTTTGTGGCACTGATACATAATGTATTTCTTGTTAGCCAAAGACTGTTCGATTTTTGCAATCCATTCCTTTGTATTTGCCAGGTTTTCTTTAATCTGGCTAAGATTTTTTGCAGCAACCTTAAGCGGCATGTCTTCGTTGTTGACTGTAACGTAATTGACTTGCATCAATGCTTTAAGGCGAGATTCTTCATCACCACGAAGATACGGCGAAAGAGCTTCATAGTACATATCGTACTGTTGTTCAAACTTATTGTACTGCTTTATATTTTCAGCAAGAGCTGTGAGTGTAAGGCCACAAATACTGCGTTCGAATTCCTGATACATAGTCTGCAAGTTACCCATTACAAACCATGCTTCACGTGCCTGTGCACAGTTGTTCGGGTTATCGTTCGGGCACATTTCTTTGTACATCTTCAAACCGCTGTCAAACATTTCCTGACGGCCAGTAGTGATATTCTTAATGGTGTTTTCAAACATTTATTACCTCTTGTTGTTGATATTCTTAATATAGAAAAAAGACCAGAAGTTGTAAGCTTCTAGTCTTAATTATTTTTTCCTTCAGATTAGCCCCAGGGTCCGCAGCACATGAACGGCATGTGATGATGGCTCATCATTTCAAACGCCATCTTCTTGGCCGCTTCCTGCACCTTCACTTCCGTGACTTGAGCCTTGCGATAGGCTTCATATTCTTCTTCACGGTTGAATCTTACGCCGTTCTGCTTGATGTAGTTCGTGGGGCGATAGCATCCATATTTGGGCATTTCCTTCTTCCAGTCACGTTCGGCCCAATATTCGAGTTGATTCTTGTAGTCGATGACGTGAAGGAACGATCCAACGTCGTCATTGTCGAAGAAGTATTCAGCAGTCAAAACACCGTCTTCTGTTTCACAGGCATATTTAATGTCCTTATCGTTCGCCTTGTATTCGTAGTGAACATGGTATTGACTGGATTCGATATTGATACAACTACAACACTTGACCTGCTTATAGTCCATGCAGGAAACGTCAGTGACTACTTCCGCAAAGTTACGCAAATAAGTATACTGTGTAATGGCACCACTTTTCGACTGGCTAAACACAACGCGGTTCTTGGCGTCACGGATTCGAATCTGCGGGGTAAGATCTTCGCCCGAGGATTCAGCATCGATTTCAAACTGAAGTTCAGCGTCCTTGTCTGAGACCTTTTTACATGAGTTTCGCTTAACACCTGCAAAGTAAAAACTTCCTCCGCATTCACTGTAAGTCGTTCGGCCGTTAATGCCATAGTTGTTGATGTAAGTCGATGGTGTCTTGTCCGCTCGGTCAAAAGTATTCATCACAGTGTTCACGGTACCGTCAGAGTTGTAACCGATATGAAATTCATGATTACCCAGGCGGTCATTATCATTGGTCTTAACATAAATCGTTCGGCCCTGCGGATCCTTCTTGAGTTCAAGAATCTTTCCATAAACACGGCCTTTGAGTTCTTCCGGCCAATGCTTTCGTACGTTCTTATAGTTTTCGTTCACAGCTTCATTCTTATTTTCACTCATTTATTACCTCTTGGTTATGTTCTAAATATAGTTAAATACTTAGAACTTGTATACCTTTATTGAATAGATTTTTATTACAATTTTTCAATAGCCTCCATCGTTTCTTTATGCGATTTAATCTTAACGACTTTTTCATTGCCCCTGATAATCTTTCCATAGATGGACATTTCTTCAAGGTATACATGTGCATTGTCACGGATAACTGTCTGCCCCGAGATATGGCAACCGATACCATGACCTTCTACATGAGCATTGCCACAGATTTCTGAACGGTTAACTTCTAACTGACCGCCAACATAGGCATTGCCATGAATCTTCGCCACAGTGTAAATATCCGCACCGTTGTCAATAACCGCATTTTCATAAATCCTGGCCGAATTACGAACAACACTATTGCCTTTGACCTTTGCATTACCGGTCACTCTGGCCTGGTTTCCAACGAAAGAACCAGGATAGACCCAGCAATTACCCTTATGAGACAGATTGCTTTCATCGAGGATAAAACCGCCAAGGTCACCAGCTTTCACGTCATCGAAGTCTCTGAGTGCTCGGATTTGATGCATGATGAATCCGGCATCGTTAAAAGTATTTTCCGTAAATTCGTATTTCTTTTTCATGTTCTAAATATAGTTAAATATTCGGAAGATGTAAATAAAACCATAAAGGTTTTATTCTTCGATCTTACAGACGAAACACTTGTCAAGCATTGCAACGTCAAAGTTAAGACGTTCATATTCCTTGCCTTCAAGGATGTTGTCGTAGATAACAACCTTCACGTTATATGGAATCTTAAAGCCATTATGTTCACGATGAATCAACAGCTGCAGAAGGTTTTCCTTGAGTTTACTGTCTGGCGAGCTACATCCAGTGGTGAAATCAAACACACAGACGAAGTTCTTTCCCTGACGGAACGCAATCAGCTCTTCAAGTTCATGGAGGAAGAAGTCATCGCAGGTGGCCAAATTGATTACCACACATTCAACGTTGTTAGTCTTGGCATAGTCCTGAATGGCAGTGCAGACACCAAGGCCACACTGGTTTGGCTGCTTACGGATAATCATCGTATTATGAGTGAACGGAAGAAGCTTCATGGCCATTGCAAATTCTTGTGATTTCATATTTAATAACCTCTTGTTTATGTTCTAAATATAGTTAAATACTTAGAAGTTGTAAACCGATTATATAAAGAAAAAACCTTCAGTGTTACCTGAAGGCTTTAATGGACAGACCGGGACTTGAACCCGGAGTCAGCTGGTTATGAGTCAGTCGCTTTCACCATTAAGCTATCCGTCCAACGCTATCAATATAGCTTTATTTCTTTTTCTTGTCAACCTTATCAAGATAGGTTTTCTTTTCAAGTTCGTCCTTGTACTTCGCGATCTGCTTTTCGAGGACTTCAATCTTGTGGTCAGACTTTTCAATCTGGTCCTTGAACGCATACTTGAACGCAGTCTTTACTTCCTTCGGAGCCTTCTTGATTGTTTCGGTTTGGTTTTGACGGATGCAGAAGTTGTTCTTACGTTCCTTTACCAAAGCAAGTTGCTTGTTGGCGAGCGTAATTTCGAGTTCGAGACGTTTCAATTCGGCTCGGTCGGTAATGTGACCTGCGTTTTTCATTACCCACGGGCTGATGGCACACGATACGTTATGGTTAATGCCTTCGGGAAGTGCAGTCTTGTCGATAGCGGTGAAATCCTTCTTGGTAATTTCCGTGATGTACATGTTGCTGTATTCGTCAAACGGAAAACCGCCCGGGACTTTAGAACCGCGAACATACGCGTCGACATAGCTTGTGCCCAAAGACACAGTATTAGAAGACGTCGCCAGATAGGTTTTATTTTCATCAATCGCGAACGTCTGTTCCCACCAAGTACAAAGGCCAATCTTTTTCTTCGGCACAACCTTAATGTCCACGTCACCGATATGGTAATACCTTGCCTTCTGTCCCTGCCAGCACAGCTTGATGTAACGGTCCTTGAACAGCTTGAAGAATTCCTTCATGTATTTGAGCTGTTCCATTTTGACTTTGACTGTCGCCTTAGCTCGGTCTTCTTGGTACTTTTTGACTTCGGGAGTATCAGGCTGCGGGCATTCGAGCGTCGGGCACTTGATGTCGCTCACCTTCTTGTGAAGGTCGAGAACATTCTTGAAGATGTTGTCAAGGGAAGTGGTATCGACGTGGATGGTTTTGTATTTAATCATTTATTTTCCTCTTTTGATATTCTTAATATAGAAAAAGATTTAGAAGTTGTAAACCAAATCTTTTCTAAAATTCTTTTCGATTAGTCCCAGACATTACGACAATAGGTCGCAAGTTCCTTATCGGCATTGCTGACAGGAGTTATTATATTCCTATGGTAGTCGTCCTGTGCAACCATAAGGTCATAAGGTCTTAAGAGTTGGTCAAGCGTTTCCTTTATCGTTGTTTCATAGTCGTAATCGGTAAGTTGTAAATCTTTGTTGAAATAGAACTTAATTTCAGATTCGTCAAATGCAAGGCCAAAATCCTTGTTTATATTAAAAATGGTTTTGAGACCACCACCATAAGCCTTGTTATCTGTGAAGCCAAACCGATAACGAACAGAATGATCACCATAACAATACAAACGTCTTATGAGTTCTTTCATAAACTTACGGTCTGTTACGTGGTTTAGACTCTTTCTTAAAAGCGATGGAGTCCATTTGCGGAGTGCATCGATATAGTTTTTCCTGTCTTGCACCATGTCATGGAACGATTTAACACCGGGCAAAAATCTTTTGAAGAATTCAATAAACATTATAACCTCTTGTTTATGTTCTAAATATAGTTAAATAGTCGGAAGTTGTAAACTCAAACCAAAGGAAATTTTATTGCGGATTAACCAAGGTTCTTATCAATCATGTCCAACAGTTCCTTGTTGCGAAGCCTGTTATAAATGGACCAAAGTCTCTTATGTACAGTTACCGCATAATTATACAACTCTTTACGGTTACGTTTAACGACAGGTACTGAGCCAGGCTCAAACTTACATTCCAGCCTACCGTTTTTTAGATAACAACTGTCAAACTCACTTTCCTTATACTCCCAAAGCATATTGTTTACAGTAAGTGCTTCAAAAAACGATGAAGTAGGCAGGTTATATGCACCTTCCGAATCCAATATACCTTCGGCACGTAACTGTTTGACCTGTGCATTTGTTAAGGAACTTACTTTTGCTTCCATGTTTATAATATAGGTAAATATTCAGAAGATGTAAACAGGAATGGAAGAGAATTTTTAGCTCAGGACCGCCAGCATCGCTTCCATTTCCCGGTTATATTGGGCAGTTATGTAGTTTTTTCTCCATGAGCCAATATCATTCTTAACCAATATAAACCCAGCCAAGAACGAAAAAAGCTTGTCATCGTTGTCTATGTAGTTTAAAGATATAGACCCAGGGAATAGTTGTCTAGTTATCAACTGGAATTCTTCACGTTTCATTGCGGTATGACCCCATTCGTCGGTATATGGTCCATGACAGTATCTTATAACCATGTCGGTTTCGATACCTGTCCCATCCCAGTCAGCCATACCAATTCGGACATTGACAAAGCCGGATTCGTTCCAGCATTCAAGTCCAAGTTCTTTTGCAATCTGTTCAATGTTTAGTAATAACCTCATATTCCAAATATAATAAAATACATAGAAGTCGTAAACATAAAATATTGCCAAATAAAAAGACGGGCGATCCTGTAGATCGTCCGTCCCAATCAACTAGAGGATAAACTCTAATTCGACGCGATAAAGATTTCAATGCGTTGTGCCTTGGGATTTCCTGTGATGACGTCGGAAATTTCCTTCACAAGCATGAGAGCATCGTGTCGGCTGAGGGTGTAGCTTCCCTTCTTCGGAGTGTTTTCGCCGGCCTTGACATCGGCGGTAAAGCGGCGAAGAACTTCCTGCGGCTTGAACGGTTCCTTGGAATTGATATTGTCAAGACGCTTGATGGCCGGCTGAAGGATTCCCTTAATATCGGCACGAACATCATTGACACAGCTCTTCCAACGCTTGATATTTTCAAGAAGCGGTCGGACCTGCTTGGAGAGAAGCTTGATGTAACCGTCGATGTTACCAAGACTGAGACGGTTAAACACCCGGTCAGTATATTCGCTGAGGTTGTTGGCCTGCGTCTTGAGCTTGTTGAGTTCCGCAAGGGCCTTGTTAAGATCTTCCTTCTTCTTGTTATACTGGGCAAGTTCGAGCGGAGTCATGACCTTTTCCAAATCGGCCATGCGATAACCGCCGTTGTGACAGGGCTTGGGATTCGTCTTCTTTTTCTTCTTGTTCTTGTGCTTCTTGTAGATGTAGATGACCTTGGGTGCTTCCTGCTGGGCTTCGGCCTTCTGTTCTACGGATTCATTCTTTTCAGACATTTATTTACCTCTTGTTGTTGGTTGATATTTTTAATATAGAATAATTTTCTCTTTTTGTAAACGACAAGGAAGAAAATAATTATTCCGGGAGAGCATCGATTACGGCGGCAGTCCTCAGGTTCTCGAGATAGGCCTGTACCTTTTCGAAAGGGATTTCCTTTCCATTGACAAGATACGTGTCCTTTTTACGAATAGTCAACGTATGTGTTCCGCCCGGCCCATTATAGGTCAGTTCATATTCCTCCGGATCATATTCGTCTTCTTCGATCTTCACGAGGTCAACAGCGTAGATGTTGCGGCTAAGGCCGTTGTATCTCTCCTGTTTTACTGTCAAAACGAAGTTTTCCTTTTCGGGTATACTTTGTTCGGTCTCGGACAGTTTTTGTTCGGAGCTTGCGGCCGTTTTCGGATTCTTTGATTCTTTCATCACGCATTCTCTTTGTTTCTTTAGCCTTGTCCATAATCTTTCCTCTCGTTGTTAATTACAATATAGAAAACCATGGACAAGGCGTAAACAGAAACATCTGGGTTTTTTCTTTCGGTTATGCCTTGAAGAGCGGCTGGAGCTGGGAACCCTTCAGGGTGACGATGCCACATTCACTCATCGTGATGCGATACATGCTCTTGCCGGACTTGTAGGTCTTCTTCGTACGGGAAACGGTGATCGGCTTGCCGTTGAACGTGCCCTGGATGAGGTCTTCGCTCTTGGTGTAGTTGGCCGGGTTTTCCTTCATGTCCTTGACGATTGCCTTCACCTTGGTCGGATTCTGTTCGTTCTTCTTGAACACCTTGCCCTGCTGGAGGTTGTAGGCCAGAGTATAGAACAACTTCTTCTTCCAAGCGCCGAGGTTAACCGTTTCTTCCGTTCCGTCCGGAAGAATCTTCACCAGGCCATGACAGTTGAACGCTCGCCCAGTCTTCGCCTTGCGGTCAGCGACAGACACCTTGTAGACTTCACCGTCCATGGTAATCTTCCAGGATTCGATTCCGTCGACCGTCTGGTGTTCGGGAGCGTTTTCCTTAGCGGCCTGAATCAGTCCGCGGATGGTTTCTTCTGCACTTTTTGTACTCATGATTTTGTTTCCTTTTTGTTTATTGTTTATATTCTAAATATAGTTAAATTCTTGGAACTTGTAAACCCGGAATCTAGTAAAATTTTTATTGCGGTGTTCCATAACTATAAACTTTCTATCGCCTTGACACTCTCGTTCTGTTTGGCAACCGCTGTAAGGAATTCGACAAACGCATTGAAATCCTCGACAGTTACCAGCGTATTCTTTACCTGGCTTCCGTCATCGTCGATTCTTGTCCAGCTCATCGTGGTCTCGTTCGCGAGCCATACATGCCAGCCCTTATCAGAATCGGTCTTGTAATCTATCAGAATCGTACTTGGCCCGCCGGTTACTCCCACTATCTTCTCATACGGGATATATAAGTCTTTTTCCGTGAGGCGTTCAATCTTGATTCGTTTCATGTTCTAAATATAGTTAAATAACCGAATGTTGTAAACCTTTATTTCTTAACTTTTTTCTTCAGCTTGTCCAAGTCCACGGGAGGATCAGTAGTCTCCAGGTTCATGCACAGCATAAAGTGTTCGATAATTTTAATTGCATTTTCCGTGCAGTCATTCGTTACCGGAACACCGTTAATCATGATAGTTTCGCCATCAGAAATACCAATCTGTTGCCCGCCTATCGTGTTAATATAGATAGTTACTACGTTGTCGTCCATTCTTGTCTGACCAACCCAATAATGTCCATCCTCCGTAAACGGCCTGATAGCGCAAATGTCCTTTGTCTCAAAACACATCGGGACTTTTACCTTATTCAGTATTCTATAGCCTCTAATAAACATTATATCCTCTCGTTGATATTCATAATATAGAAAATTGTTAGAAGATTGGAAACGATTTGATTAAAGAATTTTATTACAGAGCATCCAATGCCTTTTCAATCTTTTGTTTTTCAAACCTCATGATAGCCTTTTGGATATATTCAATTTGTTGGTCAATAAACTTAGGCAGCTTGGGCACTGTCATCCTGTCATACTGGACTACAAATACATTATTACTGTTTACATTGTTCTTACCAGACAATATGTCTTCCATGCAATAATCATGTAAGTGTGAGTAGTCAAAAAAGTTGTAAAGCCAAAAATACTTCTTTTGAAAATAACCTTCACCAACGAGCTGCGGATCTACAACGGGCAGATGAAACCCTTGAAAGTTGTAGTCAAACCTTGCTTCTGTTCCGATTGACTTTGTTTTAATCAAACCTGTATGGTTTTTAAGAATGTGAAGCAGTTTAGATGTCTTGTTAATGCTCATGACTATAATATAGAATAATTCCATATTTTCGTAAATGAAAAAGATATTTAAATTTTTATCATGGCGATCCCGGAGAAAACTCACTATAAAGACTTTTATTTTTGGCCATATAATTATATTCAATGAAATAAAAAAGAGCCATACCACAAGGATATGACTCTTCCACTTCTCACAAAGGATAATGACCAAGGTCGGACTCGAACCGACACGGGAAACCTCCCAACAGATTTTAAGTCTGCAGCGTCTACCTGTTCCGCCACAAGGCCAGCTGTTCAAATATAGTTATTTACTTCTTCATTGTAAACCACCTTTTTTATTAAAGTCCACTATTTATGCATACTCGTATCTTAGCAACCCGACCGGCCATTGCTTTTTGATCAACAGTACAGTCTTCACGCAACAACGGAATCATATCGCAATAGAAGTCCATTTCTTCATCGTTATGTTTTGCAAAACGCCCATTAAAGAAACATGCCACGAGGTCGGTGACCAAAGACCACCAATGATGTTCGTCACCATAGATATACGGTGTACCGGCAGACTGGCGGGCTTTTTCTACACGTTCCCAGTTCATTGTGTCTTCAACTTCACGTTCCTTTCGTGCAATTTCCAGGTTAATCGTCGCCATTCTTAGTTGCCAGGCATGCTTGTCAGCATCGGTCATCATGGTCAAACAGAATTCAAGATCCTTGAGGTCACCATCTTTCACCGTGAAAATTTTACCGGCATCGCCAATGATTTCCTGTGCAATTTCAATCGCGGGCTTCAAAAACTTTTCTTCAATTTCAATCATAATAACCTCTTGTTTATGTCTATAATATAGTTAAATATTCAGAAGTCGTAAACAAGAGATTAAAGATTATTATTTACGCAAGTGCCTCGATAGCCTGCATCGTCTTGTTGTATTCTATTTTGCTTTCTGCGAGCATGTCTTCCTTTACCTTGGCGATTGCCGCTGCATACGATTCAGGCGAGTAGATTCTCTTCGCTTCATACCTTCCAAGAGGTTTCCTCACGAAGTCAATACAACCAGTATAGAAACACTTAGCCTTTTCGTCGATAGCATCAGGTGCAAGCCGCAAGACTTCATGGAACTGGAACGCACTTCCACCACGGACACGATCCGTATACCAGCCCATTTCCAACAGGAACTTCTTACGCCATTCGAATGCGGTCCAAGGACTGTTTGCTTTGTTTTCCGCAAGTGTCTTCTTTCGTGCTTCGCTTCTCGCATCGGCTTTTACACGTTGTTCTTTCAGCCAGATTGCTAACTGTCTGCGGTATTCGGCGAACACAGGCTGTGTAAGCGGAGTTCTCCAGCTTCCATGTTCTTTGGCAGTCAAGATAGCATAGCTATCAAAACGATGTACCTTGATATGAATCTTGCCATACCAGAATCCATGCTCTCGGCACATCCTTACCAGATTAGGATTATTTAAATTAAGCATTCGTTACCTCTCGTTGATATTCATAATATAGAAAAATCAGGATAGGTTTTAAACTTTTTTCTTGGTGGATTTTTTACTCGGGAGTACAATTGCCGCGTTTGCTTCGCCAAGACGTTCGATTGTCACGATTTCATGGAGCTTACGTGTAATTGCCTTATTCCCGCGAATCATTACACCGTTGACAATAATATAACCACCGGCTCTAATGTAGCTAGCATCGCCACCCTTGAAATGCAAATGTACTTCGTCATCTTTTAAGGGTACAGCCTGGGCTAGTTCGTTAGTATCGAACCAACCTCCGTCATACTCCGGTTTCCAAGCGTATTCAATAATCATTCGTTACCTCGTCGTTATGTTTATAATATAGAAAAAATCCAGACTTTTGTAAGTCTGGACTTTAGAATATTTTTTCGCGGGCTTGCTACTTGACCTTGATGACAGTGTACCCGAGCTTCTGACAGGTCTGATGGAAATACTGATCGGTCTTACAGCCGAACTTCACACCGTCGCCTTCGCGATACCAGATTGCATGATAACCAGCGACACCGTGACCGGCCTGGATTGCAAGTTCGGCACAGTTCGCCTTGTGAAGCTTACGATCACGACCCGGCTGGACTGCGTGCTTGAGGACGAATTCGAGCGAGTCCTTCTTCAGACGACCACGCTTGGATTCAGACTTGGCTTCGGTTTCAACAAAATTGCTCTTCATATTTTTTTCCTTGGTTTGATTGTTAATGTTTGTTCGGAATTAAAATATAATAAAATATTCTAATTCCGTAAACGTTCTTTGTGTGAAATTTTAATGACGGAATACCTTCCACTTCAACCACACCGGAGTACCTTCAGGAGTTTGCCATTCCTTATTATCCCCGCGTTCGAGGTTCATGATGCTACGGTTAACATCACGGAAGTTCACACGTTCGAAGCCCAGATGCTCGGCCATGTCTCCGACGGTCTTGTTGAGATCCGCCGCGATAAACTTTGCCGCGGTCAAAGACTTCTTAAACCTTACAACGTTGTCGATGCAGAGGCCATCGCTGCCGCATTCGTCATATTCGGCGATAGCGACAGAGATAACCATCTTTTTCGACGGAATTCTCTCTTTCTTCCGCTTTCCCATTACTGGGCCTCCATCATGTCGATTTCGGTATCGGCACAGAGGCGACTCGGTGCACAATAACGTTTCAGGAGATCAGACTTGGCCTTCTTTGCCTTGTCCATAGCGGTTTCGCCGGTGACCGGATCATCCACGAAGCATCCTTCGAGAATGCGACGACCACAGGATTCAGTGCGACTCAGAACTGCAACTTTCATATTCTTACCTCTTTGTTGATGTTTGTTGCTTGATATTCTTAATATAGAAAATTCCGTCTTTGTTGTAAGTAATTAAATAATTTTAATTTTCTGCGGTGTTGCCGGTGTAATTCCCAGCTTGGCCTGATACATCTTCACGAGACCGTGATCGCCGAACCTGGGCGTTCCGTTACGGATTCGTTCCTGTACCTTTTGAAGCATCGCCATTGTAACTTGTTTTTCCTTGTTTCCCATAAAATGAAGTCCTTTTGATTTGTTTTCCTGTGTTAACGCATTTCCGCATGAGGTTCTCCGTATAATGCCCGTCAAATTCTACGGTACTACGGATCATCTTGCCCCACACACCGCTTACCCCGAACATGAGGCCAGTGGGTTCATGCGTATAGTTCTTTGAATGCACGCTTATCCCGTTGTGGAACGTCAACTGTGTTTCATCAGAATCCGGTTTCACTACGAATCCGGTCTGTCTGAAGACTTCCCGTTGGAATTCAGCGAGCGTGTAGGTATCACCAAGATGGTCGAACATCCTGGTGAGGCCTTTCGTTACGTCTCGTTTTAATTTCTTGTAATCCATAGTGATCTCCCGCATTTAACCTCATGAGGGCTATGGACTAGCCGAAACCTAATCCAGCCTGTCAAGAGCCTCCATTGTTTCACGGTTTCGTTTCACGATTTCCCGAGTGTACTTGATGAAGTTCTGTGCTTCGATGGTGTTACAGTGGCTGAAGATGGTACCGCTGAAGCTGATGTTGATTTCCTTCATCAGGAAAGCCTTGGCTCGACGGTAGAACTTCGACGTGTCAGTAATCGCACGAAGCTGCTTGTTTGCCAGCATGGTTCGCTGAGATCCGTTGTACGGTTCCTTTTTCAGGATGTCACTGGCTCGCATGTTGTCCTTAGAGTCAGGAACGGCATCACGGATGTGCTGAATCAAATTTTCATCAGTCATTTCATTGGCAATCTTGTAATCGGAGTCTTTCATTTAATTACCTCTTTGTTATACCTATAATATAGGAATTTTAGACTTAGTTGTAAAGGAAAAAAGAAGATTATTTTTACTTCAGTTGTTCCATGACCAACGAAATCAGTTCCTGCATCTTAGTAGCGTCCAAGCCCTGTACTGTCAGCTTAACCGTCTGCTTACGCTGAACTTCTGCCTGCAGTTCAATCTTACGGTCTTTGTCAAATTGCTTTTCATACTGGACGCGGAGTTTCTTATAATGCCGGTTGACTTCGTTCATTGTAGTCCAACCGTTTTTCTTCGCGGTCTCGCTCTTTCTCATCCAGTAGTCCAACGGTGCAGGAACGAATCCTGTCTTGTTCATGACATCCTGAAGTTGAGAGTCGACTCCGAAGAATTCAAGCTGGTTACTTGTACGGTTCTGCTGTGTCTTCATCTTAGACTTCATGGACGCAGTGTCTTTGGATTCACGGATAAAACTGTAGACAGCCTTGAACCAATCAACGAAACTATTGTATTCAGCGTTCTTGAGCTTCTTCGGGACATACTTGAGGTTAATTTCTGTCTCGCCGAAATAATTGTAAGCTGAATCCGGTTTCTCATTTATTTTATACTCGTCATCGCCTTCATGGTAATGCACAAAGTGTTTCGGATCACCAGGAATACCACGAACAGCAGTTCCCTTTACCATCGGGAAATATGAACCGATGCGAAGCATAACTGCATTCCAGCTTATCTTATCTCTACCAACATAAAACGTTGCCATAATAACCTCTCGTTTATATCTTTAATATAGAAAAATCTGGAGTTTTTGTAATCCAGATTTTAATATATTTTTCTTTCGAACTAGCCTTTGACTACGAACGTAGAAATCTGCGACCACTTCTTGATGTCCTTGACAGCATTGTCATATTCGTCCTTGTGTGCGTCACAGGCCTTCTTGAGTTCTTCAGGTGTCTTGGCTTCTTTCAAGTCTTTCTTGAAGGCATCGGAAGCATCGAACACCATGTAGTGCAGCATATTCTGGAGATTCATTTCAAAGATGAGCGAATCGTCCGGGAACATTTCAAAGCAACGGTTACTGTACAGGCTTCTCCAGCCCGCTTCGTATTCGATATACTTCGTGTTCGACTTCACATGGCCATATTCGGCAGCTCTGCTCATAGGCTTGAGCTTCTCGAATTCTGGACTCATGAATTCCCCCTTGTCACAGACAAGATGAATGAAGTGGGACGATTCGTGGACGAAGATGGCAAATTCACGGTCATCCTTGAATTCCATTTCCTTCGTGGTTTCATCGTAGGTTGCGGAATCCTCGGGAAGAACGATTCGAGCGATACTGTCACGACCCGTGAAATAACCGCCTGCGTTTTCGAGCTTACGCCCGAGAATGAACGCAGCCCCAGCAAAACCAAAACGTTCAGGTTCGTTATCGACTTCTTCAAGCTTTCCCATAATGTACTTGAAGTAGTCCTTGCGACCTTCCGCGAACTGCGAGTTGTCCTTAAGAACAACTTCGTTAAAGCCTGAAACAATACTTGTACTCATAATTACCTCTACTGTTTGTCTATAATATAGAAAAGTTTGGAATAGTTGTAAATGAAAAAGTCAAAGATTTTTTATTACAGAATCGCAATGGAAAAGTCTTTTATATTATATGGATATATTTTTATAATATAAAAATTTAAGCCATAAACGCATTTTAAAGACCTATTTTTTAAAAGACAATAAAATATATTAGTCAAATAAACAAGTCTTTAAATTGAGTTTAGACCAGGATCGCATAACTCTTTCAAGAGTACAAAAAAGTGGTAGTCATATTTCAGACTACCGCCTTTCGTTCAACAAAGAGCCCGAAGGCTCACAAGTCTTACAGGTCTCGGCTAATCATAGCATTCTTGTAGAGTGCCTTGAGTCGAGATTCGTGCTTGCTGATGCCGATGGCCCAAGCTTCCTGCTTCTTCACAGCTTCAATCACACAGTCCTTGACCGCAGCGATTCGAGTGTCCTTGTTGAGTGCTTCAAGGACGTCGTAGAAGTTGTGAGCCATACGAGCTCCGACTTCGCCCGGGATTTCCTTTTCGTGTTCCTTCATCCAGAGCGTGCAACCACCGACGAGCTTGACTGCGCTCGGGAAGTCGGTCTTGCAGAGCTTTTCAATCTTCTGCTTCAGAGAGGCATCAATCTTTTCAGCTTCCATCAACATCTTCGGCGAGAGTGCATTACCCTGAGCCTTGAAGTAGCTGATGAAGTCAAGAGCAGCTCCGTTGCCCACGAGACCAGCAACAATTTCAGTGAGAAGCTTGTGACCTTCACCACCTTCCCAAGCCTTATCAGCTTCGCCATTCTTGATGGTGTCGCTGACCTGTTCCCAGCAACGACGAGAAGGAAGAACTGCACAGTCGTGACCCTGGACAGACTTGACAAGTTCCTGGTTCGTATACGGGTCGAGGTTCGTCGGATGGCTCTGGATGTACCCGGTCACACGGTAGTCCAAACCCTTCTTGACAGCCCATTCAAGCCATTCTTCCACAGTCGGCTTGAATTCGTAGATAGCAAAGCGGTCAAGCTGAGCTGCGTCCATAGTACCCACATCGTACTTACCGTCTTCTTCAGGGTTGATACATGCGAAGATGCGAGAACCTTCAGGGAGGCTGATGTCATCGTAAGTGCCGTTGTTCGTGAGCTGCATGATAGCATTCAAAGCGATGCTGAGGCCACGGTTGATTTCGTCGAGCAACAGAAGCACCGGCTGGTTTTGAATCATCCACTGCGGCTTAGCAAAGCGAGTCACTTCGTAAGACTTGCCAGTTTCAGCATCCGTTTCAGTGATGCGGAACGGCAGACCAGTGATGTCGCCAGCATCTGCAGCATGGCTTGCATGCCAGATGACCAGCTTGAGACCGAGGACTTCGGCCATGTGAGAGACCCATTCAGTCTTGCCGATACCGTGGGTACCCTTGAGAAGAATGGACTTACGGGTGGGCAGATACTTGATGGCTTTGGTGAGCTGAGCAATATTCATATTCAGATTTCCTTTTGTTGATTTGTTGAACGTTGTAAGCGTTATTGCTTACGTGTTAAATATAGAATTTTAAGATTGAGTTGTAAACGAAAAGATTTAAGATTTTTTCTTTCGTTGTTCCAGCGAGCTTCGTAGAACCCGCAGGAATTTCAATCATTAAACATTCGATATTCAACATGCTTTATAAGATAGTAATTTTGGGTTAAGGGTTAAACTTATTTTTTATCAAATTATTTGTCGAGGTTGCTGAGCAGGTTTTCGACGTTCCAGTTGTGATAGGCTCCGAAGAACTTGGCGGATTCCTTTTCTGCACGCTTGATCTCTTCAGCTAAACGCTGGTTGACCTTCGTCAAATCCGGTTTCTGTTCTCTCCGCAGTTCGTCACGCTTTTGCTGGCCATTCCAGTTCAACCGGTAAATGTTCACGGTAGTGTTATAGGTATGGCTCTTGTATTCCCCCTTCACATACGTGGACTTTGTGCCCGTTGTTTTCTTTCGTCCAACCACTTCGACATAACGGCGGAGCTCGCCTGTAGGCTTGACACACAGACCGTCCGAATCCCTTTGAGAACTGTAATAGAACTGTTCAAAGAACTTATAAGCCTGGGTTTCCTCCACTATGGCCGTGCGGAGAAGCTTCGTACGTGCACGCGGGAAGATCGCTTTGTTGGTCGGGTCCGCAAAGAAACCGTCTTTCGTAGGTTCACCGGCTGCGTCGACGTTGCCATAGATATACACGTTCGGGTCGTCTTCCTTTTCCCGCCAAGTCGCAGAAGTCCTTATCTTATATCTTTTTATCATTCAATAACCTCTTTTTATCTTAATATAGAATTTAATTTCAATTTTGTAAACTAAACAACTAAAGATTTTATTTTCGATATTACAATAAAAAAGAGGTCAACCTTTCGGCTGACCCCTTGGTTTCACTGAGGCAAAGATTAAGAGCGGGACTTCTGGATCTTTTCGATGTCGTCCATGCCCAAGTGCCAGCGACACCAGCTCGGCGGTTCACCAGCACCCTTGGTGTGCAGGATGAAAATCTTGTACTTCCCTGCGGGTTGCTGCCAATCGAAGTAGCAGTCAGTGATGAACACGAGACCATCGTATCTCACCTTTTCCTTTTCCAACTTCTTGATGACGCAATCAGGGTTCGTACCACCACCACCGAGACCCTTGAAGTCCGAAGCCTTGGTGCGCTTCTTCGTGAAGTCAGAGCAACCGCAATCCCAGAAGCAGTAATCCACTTCAGCATGCTTGAGTGCAGAGTTAACGACCGCACAGCCACGTTCGATTTCGCTTTCAGCCATGGAACCGCTGCAGTCAATCGCAAAGAGTACCTTAGCCTTCATGCTGTGTCGCTTACCCGGCAGAACACCCGTCATGTCAGGAAGGCGGCGATTCGGACGCATTCTCGTGAATGCAATGGCATCAGAGAAGACCGAAGTCGTGAAGCGCTTAATAACAGTCCACGGGTCAAACTGAAGTTCGTTGGCCTTAAGAATTCTCTTCTGCATTCCTTCACCAACGTCAGACCAGCTGGAGATTTGTCTCTTGTTGACCTCATCGGAAACCTGAGCGTCAACGAGTTCGTTTTCACCCCAGCCTTCAGAGTTCTTCTTGCTCTGCTGTTCGCTGAAGTGACGCTTCAGAGAATCCTGTTCCTGTTCCTTCTCGGACTTACCTTCACCATCACCGTCACCATCCTGTGGCTGACCATCGCCTTCGCCATCACCCTGTTGACCTTGAGGCTGCGGAGCACCACCACCTTGGCCTTGTCCCTTTCCGTCACCCTTCTGACGTTCCAGAATCGCATAGACCTTTTCAAGATACAGGTCTTCGACAACGTTGAAGTTCGGTTCCATCGCCAGAAGTTCAGAGACATCCGGGAAGACCTCTTTCAAGTCCTTGGGCAACAGACAGTTGCGGATTTTCGAGTCGCAACAGATGAAGTTCGAAGCCTGCACAGTCAACCCCGGATTCGGCTGAAGACGTGTAGTGATGTGGTGCAGAAGCAAGCGGAAGAGCTCGATGCTCGTAAGAACCGTGAAACTTTCAATACTGAGAGTCTTGAGGAAGCTTTCAGTATACTCGATGAACGGCGTCGAACCTTCCTTAGTGTTCATGCGGAGCGTCACACCAGATTCCTTCGGGAGTACACGCTTGTTGCACATCGCATAGAAGCTCGCGATGCTCGGATAAATCACATACAGGGTTTGCTGCATGCGTTCAAACTTCTCTTCGCAGGTTAAACCGTACGTATTTGCCATAATTTATTACCTCTTGTGAAATCGTTGATTGAACTATCAACATTTATAATATAGGAAATTGGAGCCAAAGTGTAAACAAATAAAGAAGAGAAAAAAATAACAGAGGAATCCTGTCGTCACAGGATTCCATCTGTCTTGAAGAACCAAAAGGTTTAGCCAACCTTAGTTTCTGCTTCGTAGCACTGGTGCTGAGCACCGAGAGCCTTGACCTTTTCAACGGTTTCGCTGTTGACAATTCCGGTGTTGTAGCCGAACTTGTCGAAGAAACCGGTCTTGAAGGTTTCAGAATACAACGGGATCAAATCGCGGTAGCTGTAGGCACACACAACCTTGCCACCCTTCACGATGACGTCGAAGTTACGCCAGTCGTACTGCGGTGCGATACCGAGTTCTTCAATCTGAGCACCCATGCGGAAACGCTGGAGGTGCATGTTGCGAACATCGTAATTGTCATTGTGCTTCACGGCTTCGTTGAGAGCTTCAAGAACGTCCTGAGCTACAATCTTGTGCTGGATTTTCTTGAAAGTCGCAGACTTTCCGTTGTACCAGTTCATCACGATGTTGTGGTTCATCAACAGATCTTCTTCAATCTGGTTCATCTGCTGACGATATTCAGCGACCTTGACGACGTTCTGAGCGTCCATCTGCTTCTGGCTGAGCTTCAGGATGACCTTCTTCACGCCTTCCTTGTTCTTACGCCAAGCATCAGCGGAGACCACATAGATGCAGTCACGGCTGTGGATCTGCTTGTTCTTCTTGGTTCCGAGGTTGCGGTAGACACGCATACGCTTAGTGGATGCGTAACCGCCGATGGTCTTGCAGAGGCCGTGAGATGCGAGCCAGCCGTTGAATTCGTCGGATTCCTGTGCGGTCAACGGAGCCATACCCGCATACTTGTTGACAACCACACGGGGCTTGCTGATGTGACGCGTGCCAGCAATCACGGACTTGGTGACCGGCTGAATTTCTTCAACATTGTCGGTCACAACCGGCTGTTCGACCTTAGCTTCGACCACGGGAGCTTCGACAGCCATCGGAGCTTCCTGTTCCACGGTGTTGTCGTCACCGTCGAGGCAACCGAAGATTGCATCGAATTCGGAGTCGCTGAGAGTTTCAAGATTCTTGTTTGCCATAATTATATCCTCTTGGGTTTAATTGTTTAACGTTTGATTATAATATAGTAATTTAAAACCAAACCGTAAATAGATTTTGAATTAAATTTATTTTCGGTATTGCTTAAAGGCTGATCGTTGCTCCGCCAGGGCCAACACCATAGACCTGAGTACCACCGAGATTGCCCAACTTCTTGATGTTACCCGACATGCCCGGACCTGCAGACTGGTTCGGTGTCTCTTCGATTCCCTGGTTTTCCAGGTCATCGAGGAAATCAACACCGTCGAGTGCATTCAAGGCTTCAAGATCCTTCATACGTTCAGAGCGTAAGTCTTCGGTGATCTCGTCACCGTCAAGGACGCTCAACGCATTCAGAGCATCAGCCTTGTGCTTGTCCAGCACGAGCTTTGCTGCGGACTCCAGGCCCTTACAGAGAACCTCTTCGTCAAATGGAACCCAATCGTCCATTTCGTCTTGGTGTTCGCCCTGGCCACATTCCTGCAGGATCTCCATCCAGTACATCACGTGTTCCAGGTTCTTATCGCTCAGAACTTCACCGAGGGCATCGCGGAATTCATCGTTGATACCTTCACGCATCCATTCTTCGCTTTGAAACTTCAGATACAATTCTTTAAGCTTTACCATTTAATACCTCGTTTTGATTATAATATAGCAAATTTCGACTTAATACTAAACAGAATTTAAAGAATTTTTATTGCTCGGTTGTTCTTAGCATCTTGAACGAGCTGCAAGACTTCAAACAGGCTGTCCTTCTTAATAGCCGGGATTAACCGAGTATACAGATTCTTAAAGAAACTGATGTCATTGGTCTTACGAGCCACGGCGTTGGCTGCCTTACACTTAGCACTATACCCGATCAGTTTTTGAACTGCATTGTAAATGCAATCGTCTTCGCCGTCTTTCTGGCAGACCATTCGAACATTGTATTCAATCAACTTACCTCTTTCCATCTTGCGGAAAACCTTACGGTTGATATAGGAAGGCATGCAAACGTATTTCGGCTTAATAGTCCATTCGTCCTTGTCAATGCGGTATTTCATCTGGAAGTCAATCAGGGTAGGCTGGGACTTTACGACATCGTTGATCCATTCATACGGAACAGCCGTATAGTACCACTGTTTTGTGTCCTTGTCCTGGAAGTACCCTTTAAACTGGGTTTCGCAGTAAGTCGGAACGAAACTGTATTCAAGGTTGAACGTAAGTTCATTGGACTTAAGAGCGCCGGCGCCGAAGCCGACATGCAGGTATTCCTGGAACGGGAATTCCTTAATAATCTTTCGGGCCTGCTCGTAATACTGGAACAGCTTTGCATTCTCGTCAAATGCCTGGTCGATTGTCATACTGGCGTTAATCATAATATCCTCTTGTTTGATTATAATATAGGAAATAATGGCTTAATTGTCTACTTAATTCTTAATTATTTTTATTTCAGAGTAGCAATCGCACGGCCGGTCGTCAGGATGTTTCGGGCCATGTATGCATCTCTCAGCTGATCAGAGGACATTGCCTTAAGACATGCTTCGACTGCATCCTTGAACCATTCGAAATCGTCGGTGATACGTTTCGCGGACACCTTACTTCTCTTGTTGTCTTTCAAAGCGGTTTCGATAATATCGCTAACCGACGTTTCATTAACCTTTTCCGATTCCGCCGGATTAATCCAATCCTTGCCATTTCGAGTGTTCCGCCAAACATTATAACGTAGGTCATCAATCTTAAAGCGGATTTTCCCCTTTTTGTCAATATCGAACTTAACAGTTAATTCACACTTACTGTCTTTCGTGATTGCCGCAGGAATAACACAAAGCGGCTTATGCTGCTGATAGTGCGTCCACTCCATGAATTGAGATTCTACCATCTTGAACGGGATTCTGTAAGTACACTTGACCACCAAGTCCTTTGCAGGATCATCCATGTTATACGTTTTACAAATAGTCTTATCTAACATGGGCAACTTGTTCATGTGTTCAGCGATAGTGTCAAAATGCTTAACTTTAGCGTTAAAAGACTTTACAATGTCGCTAAAGGCCAGGATAGTTTCTTTTCTTTGCTTGCGTGCCATATTATTTCCTTGTTTGATTATAATATAGGATTTTAAATTGAATTTGTAAAATAGATTAGAAGAAAATAAAAAAGACGGAGCACCATGCAGTGTCCGTCTTACAACGAGGTATTATGGAAAATCAAGCGGCTTTCGCGGGTTCCTCAAAACAATTAAAGATACCACTAAACTTCGTGTCAAAGCTGTTCTTGTACAACTTATAGAGATCCGCAAAGGTGTTGATGAACCCGAACATGTCATCATAGCTCTTGAAGGCCTTCGACTGTTTTTCAATACCCAAGAATTTCAACAAGTCATCAAGACGCCCATAAGTATCATCAAGCTTACAGGGATCTGTGTAAATATACGCACAGTCGTCATCATTGGTGCCAATGATAATCTTTCTTCCCTTTGTCTCATGTTCTTCAATAATAAGGTCGAGACCGCATTGGCTCAAATGTTCTTTTGTGTTGGCAATGGTGTCCATGTATTCAATATCGAATTCCATGTTAGAATTCAAATACTTATTGTAATACTGGATAGTCAGGGTGTCTATCTCCGTGCAGACAGTCTTTACATAATTCCGCATGAGTTCACAATCGTTCTCGATGAATTCAGACACATAGACAGTCTTTTTCGTCTTGTCACCAAGATGCTCCATCAGATAATCATTGAGCTTAGTACAATAGGTCCTTGTAACAATCGACATGTTAACCATTTTCTCTTTCTTGAGAACTTCGAACTTAATATCGATCTTGCCAGCATCTTTGAGCGCAAGGACTTCGCCAAACTGACCGTCAAACATGTAGCTAAGCAGTTCTGATACCGCAGTGTTCTTGTAATCGGTAGTATAATAGGCAAACCCGTCACGCTTACGAGGATATGTCAACATCATGTCTGCGACCTGTGAGACAACATCTGTACGAGCGTAAAACAAAGAGTTCGTCGGAACTTTACACATGAACGAAGTTTCAGGTCCACGATCGTACCGTTTGACATGTGAGTAAATTTCTTTCCATTGTGCCATATTTAATACCTCTCGTTTATGTTCTTAATATAGAAAACAAAACAGACTTAGTAAACTTAAAAGACCTTAATTTTCTCTTTCGACATCGCTTATGAAATCACCACGGACCTTAGCAAAACGTTTACGCAATTCGTGTTCATGCTTGAACTCTTCTGCGATCATCCCGAACAGTTCATCAAACTTTTCAGGCTTAATATAAGACTTACAATGGTATTTCGGCAAATCAAACAATTCGTTGACAAACCCGTAGCAATAAGTACCGGACGTAATGTACCACTGATCACCAGTATTCTCCAACGTGAGAGTACCTGCTTCATCTTCATCCAGTCCGCTAATACAAATAACTGTGCGTTGAATATCTGTACTGGTTTCTACACCCGCGGGTACACCATGAGCCTTAAAGATTTCTTCGATATGCGGGCCAACATCAGACAGATCGATTTCACGAGCAGTTTGACCGTCCTGAATCTCTCTCCAGGTTTCCCTTACTATTGTTCGAGCTTCTTCAAGATACTGGTTGACCAGCTTGGGAAAATATGTTACATCTAAGAGCTGTTTTTCAGTGAGATCGCTTTCAAAACGCACTATGTCCATCCTGCGTCCCACTTTTTCTTCAAGTCGCTTTTGCAGCGTCTTGTATTCAAGCGGAGCTCCAGTTTTACCATGACACGAGATGTCCACGTCAATATGCAAATGCTTCTCGTCAATATGCTTCTTGCCACGACCCAGCTCAATAACAGCATAGACGCGGATAGACGGGTGACAATCTCCACGAGGTTCGTCTAACCCGAGATAAGGAAACAATGGAGTATGGAAATACATGCAAACATTTTCAGAGTTAGTGGAACGGGCGAAATTGAAATGCGAGAATTCACCATATTCGTTTTTGATGCTTCTCATCGCCTCGTTAATAGCATTGGAATATGCAAGTCTGCAAAACTGTCCGTTATCGCCGGCTTCAAACCACTTGTTATTTAATTTGACGTTTACCATAATTTCCTCTTGTTTATATTCTTAATATAGAAAAAGAGACTTGCCTTGTAAGCAAATCTCTTTTCTATTTTTTGTTCAACATTACTCAACAATTTTTCCGGGAAGCAATAACCCTTGACTCGTGTTGCTCCAAGGGTCATAACGTACCTTTATACACATTCGGTATGCTTCACAAATTCGGGTGATCAGTTCAAACATCAAGTCCTTGTCTTTATACAGGATGTGCTTATCATAATCGATCTTACGGTCAATCATAGCCGCCATGATAAGACCGAGGGCAGAATGATCTTGTCTCGCCTCATCAGTAGTAACACCACAGCGATACCTGAGACACATGTATTCCGAATAGAACTGGATAAGCAGGCAACGTCCGTTTTCAGTGTCAAGCAACACTGTTTCCTTACCAGCTCCGGAAACATGAGGTTCTGGAAGGTCCTTGTACAACTTATCGTAGACCAGTTTCTTAAGGTCCGGCCATACCTCGAGAAGTTCGCAGTCAACCAGGTTATGTGCCATTTCTTCAAGGGCTTTCTGCTTTTCATAGTTAGCGACTTTGATTTCGTTCTCTTCCCTGCGATGCTTCGTAACCATGGCATCGACAATGCTGCAGATATATTCGCTGTCATTACGGTTACACACGAATCTCTTATTGTGTTCGTCGATATAACAACGACGCAACTTATCTGTCATCTTTTCCAGGCGGGTCGGAAGATAGAGTTCATTACTACTGCCGGCCTTGTATTCCATAAGGTAAAGCAAATATTGTTCCATATTGTCACTGCATAGCCTATATTCTACCTTAATGCCAAATCCTACATTATTAGCATTATCCATGTCACGGCAAAGCGTGTAGACAACATTATAGTTAGGTCTGGTCCTGCAGCAATACGTATCTGTGTATATTTTCATCTTAATCGACGGACACATCTTTCTTACAACGTTGCCAATATCTGCGATGATCTTGTTGTTCGTGAAAGACTCGTCAATCGAGCCTTCTTCGTACGCATCTTCATGGTACCAAAGCTTAATATCCGGATTATACACATTCACCGCAGTTTTCATTAAATTACCTCGTTGTTTTATCTTAATATAGTAAATTACTTGAGTCTTGCCAAGGCAATTCTATTTAAAATATCGTTCGCTATTGCCGCACACTTATCTTTCGAATTCACATGATAGACCTTCCTGTCTACCTTAACCCATGATTCTTCGTTCGGATATACACGTACATTCAAGCCGCGTTCCAACGGTATAACCAGTTGACCTTCAGAGCCAACATAGGCCTCGCGTTTAAAATCGACATTAAACGTCGATAGCCCCAAATTTATTCGGGAATGTGCAACATCAACTTTCATGATTACAACCCATAGTTGCGTTTATACTTCTTATACACGGCTTCAGCCACAGATTCGGGAGCAATGTCTTCCTTCGCTCCTTCCTCTATACCTTTGGAATCGTTCAGCATAGCCAGAGTAATTTGGGTTTCGTTCAGACCATAGCGATTACGCAGATAGTCTTTTACTTCATATTTCATGCTTGAAAGATACATTATTTGTCTTCTCCATTTAATTTTTCAACGGCCAGTACACCAATGAGGTGTTCCATCAGAGAGATCGCGGCATCGCCTTTATAGACTTTACCGGTCCTAAATCCATTTTCGTCACAGAGCTGTACGGATGTTTCGCGGTCTACCTCACGTGAAAAAGGTACCGTTGTAAAGGGATGCAGCTTACAACGAAGATAATACGCATCGTAAATCTTCGGTGGTATAATTTCCATTACCCAATATTTGTCACAACCTATATACAAATACATAGTTAACTCTCTTGTATAGTCTTAATATAGGAAATTAACCAGGAAGATTGTCGATTATTTGAGCCAATTTTCTTTTCTTGGCGTTCATAACCCTACGGTATTCCAGGTTAAAAACTCGGTCAAACTCGGCGAGCAATTTTTCTTCACTCTTAAATTCTTTCACCTTGCGGTCTTCATGACGACCAATAGTAAGCCTGTAAGAATACGTATCAGCAAATATACCGGCATCAGAACCACGGTATACAATTTTACAGCTTACATAGAATATAATATTACCCGTCGTTGCATGCTGTCTGTTGATAACCATTTCATTTGCAAGATTAGTCGAATAGTCATCGTCATACACGCCACCACCAAAGTTGAAATAGTCACAGTTAACGAGATAACCGTACTTGGCTTGGTACCGCTTGAAAATATCGTGTAAGTGATGATATGCTTCTTGTTCTTTTTGATTCATGACTATAATATAGAATTATTTAAGAGATTCGATTGCGAAAACATTGGTTAAAATTTCTATCAGCATATCCACTTCTTCCTGTACGTCCATGTGGTACTCTTGATCTTCATAGAGTACCATTTCGTGCTCACCGAAAAAGAATGTTCGAGAACCCGCATGATTCCCGTCATAGTATACTGGAATCACCATATTCTTGGCACCGCGATCAACACTAAATGTCTTACATAGAAAACTTGAGCGGTCAAAGTTCAATCGCATATATCGCCACGGTCCACCATAGTCTCTAACAGCAATTACATTCATTTCAAGTTATCCAGGGTTAACATTGTCTCAATGTGTGCACGAAGTTTCACGACCTCGCTCATCGGCATGTTCTTACATGTATAGGAAACGCCGTCGAATTCAATATTAGTCTTACGTTTCGCCGGTACAGGATAGGTTTCAGTAACATAGTATGACCTCCATCCCCATGCTGTTTTCTTTTCCTTACATTTCTTGATTCGCAACAGAAAACTACCGTCTGGCTTTACCTCCAGCGGTGCTTCCGGGTGAAATGTCATTCTTTTGCCGTTAATTCTTATTATATCCATGTTCATAATATAGTAAACTATCCAACCGGTTTAAATAATTATTAGTCATAAAAAATTTTCAGCCTTACATACTATATGGCGAGCCCGTGGAATTTTTAAGCCAAATAGTTGTGTACGGGTTTTATTCTTTTTACTATATTCATTATATGGAACTTACAAAAGAAATCAAAGCAAAACTTAGCCCGTATGCAAAGACGTTCGAAGCCAAATATGGTAATATCAAAGACGGGATAACGTTGTATGACTGTTCATTGTGTGCAATGATGGGTAAGATTGGCCTTGATATTAACCTTGGGGTAATTCACGATACGACCATACCTGAATCCCTACGGTTGCATTGTACAGGGTTGGTGCTAATCGATGAAGCAGGTAACTTCATGTTCAAGTACAAGAAAGAAAATCTTTATCTGTCAACCCAGGGTACTAACAGGTATAAGAAAGTAAAGTCCTTTGAGGAACTGTGTCAAGTCATGGACGACCAGTATCACCAGCATCTCAAGGCATATCTCAAGATGCGACAAGACGAAACGTTAAGACACATCGATAAGCTCCCCGGTTAATACGAAATAAAATTGCTTAATAAAACGACTTACAATCTAAGTCGTTTTTTCTATATTATAATATGAGGTATGAATATGGCAAAACAAATCGACGAATATACTTTGGTTGGTTGTGACGGAAACGCCTTTGCTGTCATGGGTTACGTAATCAACGCGATCCGTGAATCCGGAAGGTTGTTCGAACGTCCGCAGGCCTTAACTGACGGTAACATCGAAAACTATAAGCTTCTTGCGATGTCGGGCGATTACAACGAATTGCTTTGTGTCTCCATGCAGACTCTGGACGACATCAACGAGGATCTTCGCAAGGGTGGGTTCATCCGTCAGGAATCTGATGACGCTCTCGAAATGATCGCAAAGCTCACGGCCATGGGTTATAACGTTTCGAGGTAAGCCAATGAAAATCAAAAGAATGTGGTATGCCATGAATACTGGCTGGGAACCTGACAAGTATGAGTATGTCTTACGTGATACTGAAGCGATCAACATGCGTAACGGTAAACCGTATTTCAGAATTCATGGTTATTGTGAAGAATCTGGTATGACACATATAATGGACGCCAACCTGCTAATGGACTATTGTTGGGTAGTTAAAGGTGTAACGTACTTTATACAAACAAAAGAACAATTATTCAATTTCAAAAACTTATTGGATTCAATCATAATAGATGAGGCTTTGAAGTAATGGCTATCTTAATGAAACGCGGTGACAGCGAACCCGAAGAAGTTCTCGGTGTCGGCGAAATCTTTAACATGGGTGAACTTCCAGTGTTCCGCTATTACCATAAGGGTCTCGTGAACACCAGCTTTGTCTATGGTTGGGTCAACGAGAAGTTTGAAATCAACGGAAAAACATTTAACTCTAAAACGGACTTTACAGAGCTTTATGCAACCTTGAAGGCCGAAATAGATTTGGCAGGTTTGGAATGAAATTGATGCGTTTCGCATATAGCCCGTCCAATAAGAAATACTTCTTCGACACGCTTGTTAATCTAATCTCGGTATCGCCGATTAAAGAAGGTCAAGGTGGTGCAACTTTTACAATACGTACGGATTTTATAGATTACGTTATTGCACCACATCCTCTTCATGACAATCCGACGAAATGGATCTTCGAAGAAAAAGAATATGTAGTTAAAACACCAAAAGACGTTATAGATTTCTATAATGTATTAAACTGGAGTTTAATAGAGACTAAACTAAAATGAAAATCTACGAAAGAGACATAATGCTTAAATTTACCCGTGTATTCGTCGTATCGGCAACGGCTGAAATCTCTGAACCGACGAATCACGGTCTCTGTACCTTTGCGAATCCTAAAGGCGAACAGTTTGGTTTCGTTTTCAATTATTCGGATCTGGGCTCTACGATGCAGTCGTCAAAAATAATAACTACCGGTTATCCGAATCTCCGTTACAGGATTAACGACGGTATTGAAAGAGAACTCGAGACTGAAGATGACATCTTGAAGTTCCGTCTCAAGATGCTCAACACACAGATGGAAGAACTTTTATCTTAGGAGGTATAATGAAGAACAGCACCAAGCTTTACCGCAACGTGGAAAACATCCTCAACAGTATGGCCGAGGTCGAAACCGAATTCAGACAGAATCCTACTCAAAAGGCTCGCCAGCAACTGATGCGTTGTCAGGACAGGTTTCAGATCCTTAACGACGAAATCACTGGTCTGCTGAGCATAAAATAGTATAGTAAAAAGACTTACAACCACAAAGTATTTTTCTATATTATAGACATAAGAGGTAATGACATGACAGAAAAACAATTCAAGAACTTTTGGGACGGTCTCAACGACAACCTGAGGGCATTCCTGGTGTCTACGTTTGAACGTTACGAATATCAGGTTACCCATACCTGGGTTCGTAAGAAACAAAACTGGATGGTACAGCGTTACAACACGGCTACGCAAATGTGTCGAGTTATCGTCAACTGGATGCAGTCTTCCCTGAACTACGGGTGTCGTGACTGCTACAGTGCCTATGCAAGATACAAGACCGTAGAATCCAAGCACTTCTGGCAATTCATTGGTGATGACCCGGGTAATCCGTTAATCAAGGAACTCTGGAATGCTGCGACCGCGAAACGCATCGCTGTCTATAACAACAACGACATGGAAAAGGAACTGGACCGCTTTGACCAAGAACAGATGTACTTCAGCGAAATCCAAGACCTGTTCGAACCTTACGGTTGTCTCGTGAAAAAGAAAAAGGAAATTCGAATTCAATACTGGGCAGCCAAACAGGGAAAACACCTTAAGACAAAGTTCAAGGACGTGTCGTCATACTACCCGGCTGAATGGTATCGTCTCGGTGTACTTCCCGCAAACCAGTTCAAGGACAAGTGGCTCAAGGAAGACGTCATGAAGGTTTACAACGAAGTCGCAAATACATACTTAACATGGGAAGAGGCACACCGTCTTCGTCCCAAGAGTGACTTCGCACCGTTGCTCAAACGTGATAGCGTGGAGGGTCAGCAATGTCTAGCTATGACATAATGTATCTCATCGGCGGTATCGTCGGTCTTGCCTGCTTGGCCATCTGGTTCGATCCGGTCATGCGGACTAAACACAAGGCGGTCATATCGTTATCTGTGCTCGCCGTGTTCTTCCTCGCCGCATACTTAATACTTGGGAATGAACCCATCCCGGAAAACCATATCTTTCCAATTCAACTTTAATCAAGAGGATAAAGCAATATGAAAATCGGTAAAGGCTTTGTACGTTCGGAGATGAACTATGTCCAAGTAGATTTTTCAAGGAATACTGAGCTGACCGGCAACTTCATGATACCAACCAAGGATTCGATCCTCCGAGACTCTGGTAAGAAATATTACGTGTCACATGAACCCGACGGTGAAGGATGCGTAAGGCTGTACCGTTATGACGATTATTATGTCAAATGGAAAGGCAAGATGTATCACGTGGACTCACCGGAAAAGTATGATATTCTGGTAAATATTATTAGTACAGATTTTGCATTGGCCAGGCTTTAAAGATTTCAATTCTGTCATACCTCGAAAGTCCGGAACTTAATAGTTCCGGGCTTTTCTATTTTTACAGATTAAACCATCTTAATACTTAATTCTTATTTTCTGGAATTACTATATTTAACGTATATGTACATAGAATTCAAGAAAATCAGATTTAAGAATATATTATCCTATGGAAACCAAATGACAGAATTGGATTTCAACAATGGGATTAACATAGTCACAGCGGCTAACGGCTCAGGTAAGTCTACCATCCTCGACGCTCTTACCTTCTGTCTCTTCGGTAAACCATACAGAGACATCAAGCTTAATAACTTAATAAATGAAATCAACGAGAAAGATCTCTACACAGAGGTAACGTTTAACATAGGTAAGGATTCCTATACCATCGCGAGAGGCCTGAAGCCAACCATCCTTGAGATTACGAAGAACGGGCAGCAGTTAGACTTGCTGTCATCCAAGAAGCTTAACCAGGACGAGATAGATAAGCTCCTCGGCATCAACATAAGGCTGTTCAAGAACATCGTGGCAACCAACGTCACGAACAACACGCCATTCCTCTCCATGTCAATCGGCGATCAGCGTGCTCTAATCGAAAACATCTTTAACATAGACATCCTTGGACTCATGTGCAAGGACGTTAAGAAGCGTAAGACCGTCAATGCGGCTAACCAGCAAATCAAAATCAACGAGATGGGCTATATCAACGGACGTATCGAAGACAACAACCGTTATATAGAAAATATGCAGAAGTACATCGCGAATTTCAATGAGACTAAGGAAGCCGCGGTAAATCGCATCAAGCAGCAAATCGAGGATGCGCAGGGTAAACTTACTAAGGCCATGAAAAACGTGACCACAGGCCAAAAAGCGCTTGAGAAACACATAGCTGAACTGGGCACGGCTCCGGACAGTACGGTCTATGGCGAGCTAAGTACGAAACTTGGCGGCGCTACCGCAGATAAAACCCGTATAGAGAAGACTCTTAAAGGATTGTCAACGAAAAACGAATGCCCTATTTGCGGATCACCGTTGAACGAAGGACATGCCAAGCAGCATATCATACAGTTGAATGAAGAGCTGAAGAATATTTCCGAGACGCTTATCCCTCAACTCACTGCAGGTATCAACGAGTACCAGACACAGTACACTGAACATAAGCGCAAGTCGGAATTCATCACGACCATTCAGACCAAGCTTCGCGATGAATCGAATCTTGTCACTGACCTGCAGAACAGGATCGCGAGCCTGAATGACAGTCTTGTTGAGGAACAGAACAAGGAATGCAGTATCACGCTTGACGAGTACCACGATGCTCTTAAGACTCTCTCTGCCCAGCTGGCTACAGTCGAGCAGGAGATTAACGAGTACCAGCATAAGATTGACATCGATAACGAACTGGTTAATATCCTCGGCGATACCGGAATCAAACAGTATTTCTTCAAGAAGTTAATCTTAATCCTTAATAAAAACGTTAACGATTTCCTTCACAAGTTTGAACTGCCCGTGAAGATTACGTTTGACGATCAGATGAAGGTAGTTATGATGAAGGGACGTTACCCGCGAATCTACAACCAGTTCTCTGGCGGCGAGCGTAGCCGAATCGACATGTCCATCCTACTCAGCTTCTTCAACACGTCACGAATCATCTCTAACTGGAGCTGCAACATCATCTTCATTGACGAGCTGATCGACAACGGAGTGGACCAGTCGGGTATCGACCAGTTCCTTTCGACTTTATACAATATCGTAAACGAGAACAAGAAGAACAAACTTGGCATATATATTGTATCGCACAAGCTCACAGAGCCTAAGATAGCGATCAGTAGCGTAATCAAGATTGATAAGAAACCGGGTGGATTCAGCACCCTGGAGGTAAAATGAATAATTGGCAACAGGTAACCATGGCAGAAGCCAGACTCTTAACTGAACAATCGAACTTTATACATCAGGAAGTAGACCTATTTGACGAATCCGGTTCCGACGAGTTCATTAAGAAAGGTACTGGCATGAAGTTCAAGTACCGTACTAGCTTTGGCGATCCAGTCTCCTTCTGGGTCGACCCCCGCATTGATGACAAGCCGGTCTCGGTAAAGGAATTCATCGAACAGCTTAATAGATAATGAACATCAAGTATACCAAGGAAAGCTTTACTCATAAGCCTGACTGGGTGTCCGAATGTAAACGCCTGCACTGGAAACTACACCAGGGCGGGTTTTATGACTATATCTACTTGTGGCAGACAGGCCATATCATGGACATCGGCGACAACGACTTAATGGATTTCATCATTGTCGATATAGACGATCTCCCCGATGGTAAACGCGAATGGCTTAATACTCATACGGCAGACATTGCCAACGCGTTAGACGTAAAGTCCTGTCACGTATTTGACTCCAGCTCGCGTAAGCCCGGGAAATGCAAGGTGTTCCTCGAGCTGTTCACTCCTGTACCCATCAACGACATGGAAACGGTCTTAACCGATTTCGAAATATACTGTGACGTAACAGTGGACAAGTGTACCAAGTCGCCTTACCAGTTGAACTTCGGTATCATGCTTGATGACCCGAAGTATAAACTCCCGTACGACAGGTTCGCCGCGGACATTCCGTCAGCCAGAACCACGAAGATAAGCAAGGAAACATTCTTACCAGTTAACCAGCAGGAAAAGAACCGCCTGTTGGGTAAGAAGCCTTATACTGATCCTCGACTCGAATGGAAATACTACAGGTTTACCTATAAGGATAACGTATGGCATCGAAACCTGATTGTCGTCCCGGTAGGTAAACGTCATAAGGTACTGAACTATATCGTTACGATCGCCACGTTCAATGCCTGTCTGTACAACGATTTCTATAACAGATGCTATAACTACGATAACGTGTATAACAAGGTATGTAGCATCGTGGCGTTGCAGTTTGACAAGGGAAAGGAATATCTTGCTGTAAACCGTAACAATATTTACCGCATGTGCTATAACGAATGGAATGCACAGCATAAGAAAGGCGTGCCTGAACTGTACGTTGACTTATGTCGTAGCCTGAACATGCATGAGAACTACAGTTACAAACCGCGTGAATTCACGGCTAAGTTCTTGTATGACGTGAACAAGCATAAGTTCGAAGGTCTAACCGAAGAAGAAGTCATAGACCAGATAGGTTATATAGCCGAAGGCGAAGAGAATATAGCCAAGACAATTCTACGCTATTACAGGAAAGAATTTAAGCTTAACAGATCAGATAAGGGTAAGTCTCATGCATATACCAAGCGTAAAAGCACAGTCAAATATGAAGAAACTTTAAAGCATTGTATCTTCGTAGATAATGTCTATTATATTCCGAAAAAGTTCATGGATAATAATTTACGCAAATATTGTTCAAGAAATAAAATAAGGTATAAGTCATTAGATTAAATCTACTAACAGTTTATTAACAACATATTAACATATTATAAACTTTTGTGACCGAATTTATTGCGTAAAGAAATATCCTTTCTCTTTCGGCAAATTCCTTCTGGAAATAAATTCAGTCACAAAATGTTAGTAGATTGTTAGTAAGTTGTTTATAAGTATGTTAATAGATTGTTAATATAATTGTTAGCATATTGTTAATAGATTGTTAACATATTGTTAATATAATGTTAGTATCTTGTGTATATTGTTAGCAAATCAAATACCCAGAATAATGACATGTCCTATATAATATAACCGTAAATTTTTTACTACATTTACATCGTATATGAAAATAGCAATGATAGCAGACTTGCATGCTGGAATTAAAAAATCAGATTCTATCTTCCAGCGTTCACAATTAAAGTTTTTTACTGACCAACTGGTTCCTGAGCTCAAGGCTGCAGGTATTACCAAGCTATTCATACTTGGCGACGTCTTCGACACTCGCCAGGCAGTTAACGTTCAAACAGATAACGTGGTCATCGATCTGTTCAAGAATACGCTGAAGGATTTTGACATACATGTTATAGTCGGCAACCACGACATGTACATGACTACTACCACAGAGGTAAACAGCCTGAAGGTTCTTGACCTGATGCCTCATGTTACCGTGTATGAAAAGCCTACGGAAATTACGCTGGACGGACATAATATACTTATGCTTCCTTGGATTACTGACTACTCCAAGTTCGAGGAGATAGTACCTGGGCATCACGAGTATTGCTTCTGCCACGCTGATATTATCGGTTTCAACATGGGCGGTCGTCTTTCGGATTCAGGTCTCATGGCTTCCACGCTCCTCGACCATATAGATCATGTCTATTCGGGTCATTACCATAACGGCTATACCAGGAAGTACGAGAAGAACAAGTCCATTACATATCTCGGCTCGCCATATCAGCTTACTAGAATAGACCGCGGAGATACCAAGGGTTACCACATACTTGACCTGGACACCAACGAAGACGTGTTACACGAGAATACGCAGTCCATCAAGTTCACCAAGCATACCTTCCCGGACGTAGACCTGTCTGTCATCACGGGTAATGTTGTTGACCTTGAGATACCTTTTGAACTCTCGGACCAGACGAAGAAGATCTATTCACTCGTGGATAAGCTTGAGAAATTGAAACCGGCATATCCAGTCAATATCAATATCCTGCCCGCGGAAGACACCACAGAGGAAGTCGAACTGTCGGGTGAGACACTTAATAATATCATGTCATTGTTTAAGACATACCTTGAACAACATGATACGCCGTTGAACAAAGATGAACTGTATGCAAGCTTTACTGAATTGTATAACAGTTACAAGGAGCAGTCTTAATGAATTTTGTAGTTACTGGAATCGACCGCATTGGAAAGAATACCTTTATTGATAACGTATTGAAAGGTTATAAGCAGATTCACCTGGACAAGCCTCCCAAGGATAAGGATCCTCTTATCTGGTCCAAGTCTCAGTACCTGGATTACTTCATGACACTGGCTTACCAGAACAACGTGGTATTTAATCGCGGGCATTGGGACGAACTCATCTATGCGACACGTTACAGGGATTACAGTCCCAACTACGTACGCATCATGGAAGATTCATACAGGGACGAACTGTATAACACTATCTTCATCCTTCTCTATACTACGGATTTCAATATCATGCAGGATGACGGTCAGTCCCATGATTTCAGTCGTAGACAGGAAGAACAAGAGGACTTCATCAAGAAGTTCCAGGAATCGAAATTAAACAAACTTATGATTAAGGTCAATGATGGCGATCACTATGCATCACATGACGTTATCGCACAGAGATTCATTGACGCACTAATCAAGCATATGGAGAAATAACATGAAACAGTATCTTGACATACTTGATAGAATTCTTAAGGAAGGAAAGATTAAACATAACCGTACAGGTGTGGACACCTTGTCAATCTCGGGTTCGATGATTGAATTCGATATGTCTACAGGAAAGTTCCCCTTGTTAACCACGAAGAAGATGGGCCTGAAGAATATATGCGCCGAACTGGAGATGTTCATCAAGGGCATCGCCAATAAGGAATTCCTCAAGGAACGTAACTGCCATATTTGGGACGAGTGGGCCAACCCTGCCAAGGTTCCTTACGGTAACGACGAAGAAACCAAAAAGAAGATGGCCGCCGAAAACGACCTTGGTAAAATCTACGGTTACCAGTGGAACAACTTCAATGACTCGGGCATCAACCAGTTGAAGAACGTGATTCACACGTTACAGACCAATCCTACTGATCGACGTATGCTTGTCTCTGCCTGGAACCCACAGCAGTTAGGTGAAATGGCTTTGCCTCCTTGCCACTACTGTTTCCAGTTACTGTCCAACGACGGTTACGTGGATTTGCTTTGGAATCAACGTAGTTCTGATTTTCCTCTCGGTGTTCCATATGACCTGGCATCTTATGCCATGTTGCTCACGTTGATCTGCAAGCAGGTAAAGATGAAGCCAGGTAAGGTTATCGGTTTCTTCGCGGATTCCCACATCTATGTCAACCAGCTTGATGGCGTGAGGGAACAGTTGACTCGCGAGCCTATGACTCCTCCGTCAGTTGAGATCCTCAACGCGGACGATCCTAACTGGACTATCTGGGACTGGAAGTATACCGATTTCGAATTAAAGGATTACCAGAGTCATCCGGCTATTAAGTTCCCTGTGGCAGTATAATTTTTTTGCCTCCGGGGGGTTTACGAAAGAAAAATTATTTGCTATATTATAAAGGTCGTGATTGTTTGCCATATTGTTACGACTCCTTTGCTACGATGAGTAGTTGGTTTGGCCCCATGTGATTTCGGTCACATGGGGTTTTTTATATGCCCAAAGGGGTTTACAAAACAAAAAACGTATGCTATATTGAAAAATATGATTAAAAGTTTATGGACAGAAGAGCATAGCAAAACAATATTTAACCTGTTTGTGACACATACAACCAGCTGTGTTCTTCCTGTCCGTAATAAGCTTCACATAAAAAGACAGAAGCGAAAGCCGGAGAAATAATTATGGAATATCTATTTGAACAGTTCATGAGAGATATTCGAAACGCCCGCCATATGACAGATAAAGAAGAGGCGGCGTGTTTTTCGATTATCAAGACAACAAAGGATAAGCTCATCAGAGAAGCAGCAGTCAAGAAGATAGCTAAAAGTCATTTATTATTTGTTGTCTCATGTGCTAAGAAATATACCGGCAAAAACTACAGTCTTACAGATCTTATTAACGAAGGCATGGCCGGCATGTACCATGCGATCAATACATACGATGCCTCGCGTAACATCAGGTTCATTTCATACGCGGTATGGTGGATTCGTCAAAGCATGCTTGCATTCATTATCGGTAAGGGAAGACTCATTCATATCCCGTCCAACCAGCAGTACCGTTACTTCGAACTCCAGCGCAAGATGCGTGAGACAGGGTTACCGCTTGAAGACTTGGTGAAGAACAAGACGGAACTCGATACGATGAAACTTATTCAGAATGCGTTCGAACCGGTTTCATTGGAAACTCCTGTAACTATGCGTGAACACGGGATGAGCATGGACACAGATCATACGCTGAATGATATTGTACCTGACCAGAAGCCCAACGCACAGCAGAAGTATTTGGTTACCAACCGTAACAAGTTACTCAAGCAGTATGTACTGACCAATACGACAACAAAAGAAAACGATATTCTGAATTTATTCTTCGGCACTAACGGTAAGGATTATACATTGGGAGATGTCGGCGATCTTACGGGTTATTCAAGGGAAAGAGTGCGACAGATAAAGAACAAGGCGTTGAGGCGATTGAAGAAGAAGATTCCGCGGGACGAGTTTCCGCTAGAATAGATTTTAACGGCCCTCGGGAACACCGAGGGTTTTTATTTTATAAATATAATATCATTATGAACGACGAATTAGTATCTTTTATACAGTCTAAACTTGGCGATCGCATGTACAGCGAACTCGAAATAGACCCGGAACATTACAATACGTTACCGGCATATGAGTACTATAACGAGATTATCCGCAAGTGCGAATGGCATCGCCCGGACATTGTTCAGGAATTCAACGATAAGAAGCAACGCGACAGTGTTGCTCCGGCTTCTTATATAGAGAAAAGGAAAAAGGATTATGCCGATGACTTAGATACTGCGTTCAAGATTACATACGATGCATTGTTCAATCCAGTACGTTACAGCAGGGTAAAGATCTTCTCCACGCCGAATACCACGGCATGCAGGCTCGTATTCCTGAATCAGATTAAGGATCGCGGCGCAGATGATTTCCTTGAATATATAAAAGAAAACCCCAAGGACTATTGCGGTAACAGCAGGATTAACTGTGTGCAGATGCAGAATTTTATCAAGCGCATGGCAAGACTGTATATAACGAAATATATGGAAATACATAAAATGCACTTTTAAGAGGTTGACAAAGATGGGACTATTTGCTACATTATTAACTGAAGCTACGAAAGAGAAAGACACACCGATTGAACCGATTGCTTTCGCGAAGAGTTTCATGGATCTCTACGACAGGACTTGTGATAAAACGTATGTCTACGTAGATACCCAGAAATTCCGTAACAAGTTCGGAACTTTTACTGGCCCTCTGTTTATCTCCGGTACTTCAGGCTTGCGAATGAACTTCAAGGATGGAAAGCCTTTCTCATTCAGCAAGTGGGAAACATTCGGCTTCGGCAAGACACCAGATAAAGAACTGGTTATTACGAACCGAGTAAAGCGTGAACGTAAAACTATCAGTGGGATATTACCGATGCTCGACAAGATGGTTGATTCTGTAGATGAAGAAATCAACGGCCACATCTCAAGTGACCGTCGCACAGTTATTATCCTTCCGGATGGTACTGCAGAATACGATTTGCTCGAAGCTGTCCGTAAGCTCGTATATTCCTTCGACATGGACAGCGAAGACGTAATCTCTTATATTGCTGATCAGTGCGTCAAGCCGAATCTTGCATTCATCAAGAAAGCCTGCGCTTCCATGGTTAAGAAACAGAAAGCTGACAAGCTTCCTGCTGTAGCTACTAAGGAAACTCGTGCTGAACTCCAGGATTCCTATCCGGAAGAATGCGAAGAAACCGAAGAATCCGGTACTATCGATACTGTCGAAATCCCTGGTTCCAATGAAGAAGTTGCACCGGATCCTTCTGCAGTTAAGAATGACGACGAGCTTGCACAGACTCTTATTGCCGATCCGTTCCCGGTGTTTGAAACGCTTAATTCTTATGTTGTCGCTGTTGCCCGTGGTATTCACCAGGCTTTATTGATTACTGGCCAGGGCGGTGTTGGTAAGTCTTACAACGTTACCCGAATTCTTTCTGCCTACGGTACCAAGAACAAGGATTATGTTGTCATGAAGGGTAAGTCCAGCATTTCTGCAATGTATAAGTTCCTCTACGACAACTACGACAAGATTGTTGTATTTGATGACTGTGACTCCGTGTTTGACAGCGCTGACGGTTTGAACATCCTCAAGGGCGCACTCGATTCCGGTAAGGTTCGTGAAATCAGCTGGAACACCAAGGGTGCTGACATGGTTGATACCTTCGGTTGTGAATCTCATGAAGAAATCGAAGAACGTCTTGCTGCATGGTCTGCTCAGCATAAGGGAAAGATTGGAACTCCGAACTACTTCCAGTTCAGAGGCGCATGTATCTTCATCTCTAACCTTACCCCGGAAGAGATTGCTTCTAAGGATGCAGCCATGATCACTCGTTGCAACAACGTAGACATCAACATGCTCGCCAAGGACGTAATTCTTCGAATTCAGACTTTGCTCCCGAATATTGAAGTGTTCGATGCCAAGGGTCATGACATCAGCAATCCTGAAACCAAGCAGGAAGTATTCAACTACATTAGTTCCGATACTTTCCTTCAGGATCCTCGCATGAAGGGAAAGAAGATTTCGTTCCGACTTTTCCAGAACGTCTACAAGCTTCGCTATGCAAATCTTCCTAACTGGAAGGAACTCGCATTCGGCGCTTGCTAAAGTTTGCTAAAGTTCAGATTTTTCTATATATAAAGAGCATCGTCCTGATGCTCTTTTTCTATATTTAATTCTACAATGACAGATAGAGAATTTGAACAGATAATTATTAAAGCAATTTATGCAAATCCAAGCATAGCATCTAAAGTCATTCCGGTTTTAAACGATACATGGTTTTTCGATCCTGACCATAAGTATATTGCCCGCGCTATCATGAAGTATCGCGGAGATTACGGTGAACGCCCCAATGCCATAGAGATGAAAATGCTCTTAACAGATCCGCGAAGCGTCGCGGAATTCGAAACCTGTATGGCGATCCCTGACGAACAGGTAACTACCGATTTCACCATTAACGTTATTGAAGAATTCGTGAGACGCCGACTTGTTAAGATTGTCACCGATGGTGCTCAAGAATACGCAAGAACAGGTTTAAAGAATACAAGCTTTGCTGATGACATGGCCACAGCAGAGTCTTTTTCATTCGATACCAATTTAGGTGTTGACTTCCTCGAGAATCCGAATTTCCTTTATGAAGGCATCGTTGCCAACGAAAAGATTTATCCGATGGGTGTTAAGACCATGGATGACATGATCGGCGGCGGTCTGCATGAAGACTCAATGACTATCTTCCTTGCACCTACCAACGTTGGTAAGACTCTTTCATTCTGTTCAGTAGCGGCAAGCCTGTTGCTGATGAACAAGCGAGTCCTTTATATTACGATGGAAGATTCCGAACTTAAAATCTATCAGCGTATCGCCCAGAACTTAATGGATCTTACGCAGACAGAACTTAAGACAATGACAAAGGAAGCGTTCATGAAGCGATTCAACATGATGAAGCAGCGCTGCATGAACGGTAAGTTGATGATTCGTCATTACCCTGAATTCTCCACCAACCCTATGATGATTAATGCATACATCAAGGAACTCAAGGAGAAGAACAAGTTCGTACCTGAAGTCGTTATCGTGGACTATATCGGTTGTATGGTTCCTAACGGCAAACCTGGTAAGGACATGAATGACAATACGCGTCTCATGCTTGTTGCTATGCAGATGCGTGCTATTGCGACTACGTACCACTTCCCGTTACTTACTGGTGCACAGGTAAACCGTGGTGGTTACGGTTCCGCAGACATTGGCCTTGATGACGTTGCAAGTTCGTTCGACCAGGTTACCAAGGCTGACGCCATTTTCGCTATTACACAACCGCCTGAATTGAAGGCTGGCGGTATGTACAAGGTTGCATTGGTTAAGACCCGTTATGGTATTAACGGTCCTACTGTGACAACGATTGGTGTCGATATTGAAAAACAAAGACTTCAGGATCTCAGCTACAGTGAACAGACAACGGCACATGACATCATGGAACCTGCCGCGGAAATACCTGATACATCTGCAACTAATGAAGTTGACTTTAACGATTTTACTTAATGGAGTTTTTATGGATGAAGATATAGAATACAAAGCATGTGATGGTTCACTTGAGTGTAACGACGGTACAGAAGTATTCGAAACGAAGGAACAGCTATATAAATTCTTTAAGACTCAGGGAATTGATTTCGACGATATAGACGAAGAAACCCGTTTGCCGAAATTCCTTAATAAAGTTCTCAAGAACGAATCGGCCGAATATAATAAGTTCAACAACATATTATATAAGCTTCACAAGGAAAATAAAATCAAGATTATTGATAGCGTTGGATTCCTCGTGGATGACTGGCTCGAACCAACTCCGGCCATCAAGTGTCTTGACGAAATGAATTACTATTCTCTCATGAATGGTCTTAAAGAAAAATATAAACTTAATAAAAGAAACGACTTAAGCGAGTTCTTTAGCTAATGTACGATAAATTTCAAATTTATTCGCTTTATAAGCGTCTTAAGAAAATTTGGGGCATGAAGAGATTTAATACTTCCACGGTGCGTGATCTCCTCGAGACCAACACGGAAGATCTCCTCATCTCTGAATTCATAGCAGACAATAACCATGTCCAGTACATGTCCAACTATGCTATTAACCTGGCCAACGAATTCCGTTGCGGTGTCATGACCATTCAGACATGGGCAATGGAAGTCCTCATAAAAGCCTTAATAGAAGGAAAATTTCCAGAATTAAAGGACTGTAACAGGGCATCATGCCTGCAAAAATTTGCTATATTTACGAACAGAAATGAAATTATAGAGCAGACTAACTTTATTAACAATCTAGTTAAAGAAAAGAATTCTGGTCTTAATGAATTTTCAGATAAACATTTTACACTATTTGGATTAGATAACGAATACAAGAATAACGCCTACTATCTGTGTCAAGAACATAAGATTAGCCCGGTGTTCTTCATCAAAGGCCTTGAGGCCAAGAAGTTCGAAGTCGATATTCAAAAGGTCAAGGACATTGAGTATAAGAGATTTATAACGGTGTCTAAATTGATTTTAAAATTTAAAAATGAGGTAAACAATGCCAATTAGAAAGAATCTTGATAGTCTCATCGCGTCATATCAGAAGACCGATAATTTCGGTACAGGTGAAAAGCAGAGCTTCACCGAAATCGAGGGACTCTTCAAGCCAACGTACAACAAGGAAGGTAAGTTCAAGATTACCCTCCGATTCCTCCCGCCTGTAGAAGCCGAAGATACTGCATTCGTCGAAGAATCTCGTGATCACTGGCTCAAGCAGACCAACGGTAAGTCTTATTCCGTTCCGTGTCGCAAGCAGTTCAAGGATGCAGAAGGTAAGTCTCTTCGTTGCCCGGTTTGTGAATACAACCAGAAGATGTATGAAAAGTACAAGAACGAAGACAAGGGCTATTCCAAGCACAAGCTCGCTACCGCTCGTCCTCAGTACATCTGTAACATTTTGATTATTGAAAACGAAAACGCTCCTGAAACTCAGGGCCAGGTATTCCGCTTCAAGTACGGTAAGCAGATTAAGGATCTCATCGATAAGTGCGTCAATACTACCGATGCAGTCGATGATGAAACTGGCGAACCGATTCCGCCGATTAATCCGTATTCCTACTATGGACCGAATGATCCTGAAGTAATTTCCAAGCAGGCTCGTCCGGGTGCTAATTTCGTTTGGCAGGCTGAACCGGGTTCCAATGGTCCGGATTACTCCAATTCCAACTTCACCAAGCCGATCCGTATCTGCCGTATTGAACCTGCAGTTATGGCCAATGGTACTCCGTACAACAAGAAGATTGGTTTGACCGCTGAAGAAATTGCAGTTATCGAATCCAAGCTTTATACTTTGGCTAACCTTCCGCGTAAGGTTGAAAAGCTTTGGACCTTCCAGCAGGTTATTGAACGTGTCAACAGCAAGTGCGGTATCGACCTCGCTTCTGAACTCGACAATATCGAAGTCAGCTCTACTCCGGCTGCAAAGCCTGCAAGCAAGGTTCAGACTGAAGACGACGAAATGTTTACCGGTACTGTTCTTGAAACCAAGAAAACTGAACCGGCCATTACAGTCGAAGCTGATGATAGTATGATGTTTAGTGCAAAGCCGGCGGCTGCTCCGTCTACTCCTGCACCGGCAACTTCTGCTCCGCTCGGATCTAACGGTCCGTTCGAAGAAGCTGAAGACCAGGATGATTTCTTTACTCGTCTTGCGAACGGACAGTAAAGTTCTGATTACCTCTTAAGTTAGTTCGCTGTTTATATGTGGGAGGGATAACATCGAAAGGTGTTATCCCTTTTTCAGATTATATTTTTATATAGGTATACAACCTTAATAAAATTTACTATATTTAATAAGTATGAATTATAATAATCCCGAATTAAAAATTTTAAACTTAACACATTCTGACCTCGACGGTGTATCGTCCAACATTGTCCTTCGTAACTTCTATAAGGATATTGAAACCGAATATATCACATACCAGTCAGAAGAACGTGTCATCACAAACGTGATCGCCAAGTACAAGGATAAGGTTGATTTGGTTATCATCACCGATTTCTATCCGTCTCTAACCATGTCGCAGATTCGTGAAGCTTTCCCGAACGTTCTTGTACTGGATCACCACGAGACCGCACAGAAATACCACGACAACAAGACAGTTATCATTAATACTTCTGCTTGCGGCGCGATGCTCACCTACAGATTCGTCAAGACCTTTAAAGATATTTCCTACCTTGACGACCTCATTAACATCACGAACGACTGGGATATGTTTATCCTGTCAGATAAGAGATCGCGATTCTTCAATAACATTTACTGGGAAATGGGTCCTAAGTGGTTTACCCGTAGATTCCTTAATGGAAATACGAAGCTCTACCCGGAAGAACAAAAATACTTAATTGATGCTCAGGCCGAATTCAAAAAGCTTTATGCTAACCTTGAAATCTCCGACCTCTCCAATAACGGCGTGTTCTTTGAGACAGACCGATTCATGAACGAATGTGTCGAGGAACTCAAGAAGGAAGGCTACAAGTGGTTCGCAATCAAGAACAAGAACGCCCTCTCTATCCGTTGCGATGAAATCGATCTTACAAAGGTGTTCAAGATTATGAATGTCGGTGGCGGTCACGCACATGCTGGCGGAATTCCGCTCAAGTATAACGACGACATAATGATCGTACTTAATAGATTACAGTTGGCTGTAGATGCGGTATATTCAAACGATTAAAAATCAGTTCGACAACAAGTGCAAGCCTATCGAATGGAACAAGGCGGTCGCCGAGAATACAATCAAGGCGATCATGAATCCCATGGTAGTCGAAGACAAGGCTAAGATACCACAGTGGAAATTCTGTTCGATGAAAGGGGAGAAGCGTTGCACAGAGAATATGGGTTCTACCGATATTCTCATGTTGGACTATGACTCTACAGAGTATACAATCGAACAATTCCAAAACAGATTCAGGGACTACAGGTACATTCTGCACACCAGCTATTCTTATGACGGTGTGAATCAGAAGTTCCGTGTCCTTCTGTTCTTGGACAAGGAATACGAGATTAATAGATTTTTCTTCAAGGGATCACAGAAACAGTGGAGCCCGTATTTCTACTTAATTGATTTCTTCGACCATGTTGACCCGGCATCTTTCGTCAGAGCACAGTTCTTCAAGTGTCCGGCTGTCAAGTCTAAAGGCTCGCCGTATTATTATAAGATTAACAACGGAAAGAAGTTTAATCCTTTCGAGGAAATCGAATTCTTTGAACAGGCTTACAACGAATGCGAATGGCGTCAACAGAATTACTTAAGAGATCTTGAAGCATCGTACATGAAGTCTCGTAAGCGTAATAAGACAGGCGATCTTACCAAGGCCAAAGAATACGTAGAGAAAACAATCGAATCAGCTCCCGAAGGAACAAGACATAATCAAATATTCGCGCTCGCCTGCTGGTGGAAACATATCGGCGGCACTTATTCCGATTTCAAACAGATTATGCCGACATGGGCGGACTCGTCTTACAATCATCAGCTGGATCGCCTCGAAAGAGAATGGATGAATTTAAAATAGGTAATATATGGAACTCTTTAAAGAATTATGGACTGCATTTAATGATATTCATTTCGAAGAAGTAGGCCACAAGTATACTGACTCATACGGTACCAAGTTCACTTCGGTTACGACTTTTATCAAGAACTTCGAACCGGATAAGGATTGGGACATGATCGCCGAACGTGCAAGTAAGAAGGTCGGCGGAAAATACTTCGGTAAGGACGTAAAGGACATCCGCGCCGAATGGGATGCTGCTGGCAGTTACGCATGTACTCTCGGTACTGCTGTTCATAGCGTAGCCGAATACGAATGGCAGAACAAGGAATTCTATCCTGACCAGCATCTCCTTGAACAGTATGAAGGCATGCCTGAAGACTTCGCCTGGCGAAAGAAGAAGGCAAAAGCTCTGATCAGTACGCTCAAGGAACGTTATATCCCATTGAAAAACGAATTCATCGTGTATGACCGCGATTGGGGTCTGGTTGGTACTATCGACTTCCTGTGCTATAATACCGTGAAGAACTGTTATTCTATTCTTGACTGGAAGACATCCAAGAAGTTCGAACACAGTAATAGATTCCAGAAGATGAAAGCTCCGTTCGAAACCGAAGATGACTGTAACTGTGTACACTATAGTATGCAGCTGTCAATGTATAAGGCGATCCTGGAAAAACATTGTCCGTCTATCAAGATTGGTGAGATGATGCTCGTACAGATTCCAAATAAGGAAACTTCGAAATCGGAAATCTATCTCTGTCAGGATTACTCCAAGAAATTCCTGGAATATTTTGACAACAAGAAAAAAGCTTAATAGAATTTTTACTATATTTTATGCAAACGTTAAGGAAAAGTTTACATGAATTATAATAAAAACCTTATTAACTTGATTTCCCAGCTTTCAAATATTCAGCAACAGCTGGTTATGGAAAAGGATGGTGAAGTATTCAAGATGCGTGCCAACGATGACAAGCTTAATGTCTGCTTCACTCTCACGGCTCCGCTCTCGTATTTCGATTTCCCGGGTGAAAAGATTGGTTTCTTCAACTTCTCTACTTTCAAGAAGTATTTTGATATTTTCGATAAACCGTCCAAGGATCCTGCTGTTTCGAATACGCCAAAGCTCAGTATCGACGTTAATGAATCCGGCGAGCCTTATATCTTGAACATCGCTTCCAGTATCGATGCCCGCCATTTCGTCAACAAGCTCGGTATGCCTGAAGTTCTCTCCAAGCCGCAGTTCAATCAGATTAACATGCCGGCAGCCGATGCAGAACTCTATTTCTCCGAATCAGACGTAAACGATCTCAGTTCGATGGTTTCCCTCATCAAGGCAGATACCATCCAGTTCCATTTCGAAGGTAAGACCTGCACGGCCAACCTGACAAGTATGTTCAGTGGCGATACCTACAGTGCACAGTATGACCTTAAGAACGATGTTGAAATCCCGTTTGATTTCATGGTTCCTATTCGTGGTATTAACACTCTTCCGTCTGCAGCTTACAACATCACAGTGGCCAAACGCGGTCTCATGAAGTTCGAGCAGCTCCGCGAAGACGATATTAAACTTAACATTTACTGGTCGAGGAAAAAGTAATGTCTATTGATTATCAGTCTCTTGTACCTCCTGATAAGCGAGCTCCGGAAGAAGATCTTCATAACGTTAATGCAATGAAGGTTATCCGCAGGGCCGCAGAAGCAATGGGCATTCTATTAAATGATCCCAAGCCTAACTGTAAAAAGTGTCATGGCAGGGGTTACCTCGGTAGGCACGCTGATTCCGGTGAACCGGTTCCGTGCCCGTGCCTGTTCCCTAAGCCCGATAGAGAGGTTGGTGACGTACAATTACGCCCAAGGAACAGAGCCGAACGCAGAGCAAAGAAGCACTAAATAATTTCTTACCTCCTTTGATACAGTGCATCTTTCTAGGGAAAATCTGAATGATTTTCCCTCTTTCTTTTTTATCTTAATAGATTTTTTCTATCTTTATCCTGTAAAACTATCTAAAGGTACAAATACAATGAGTGATTCTACTACTAATCAATACATCTGGGAACATCGTTTCAGACCGAAAACCTTAAAAGACGTTATCCTTCCACAAGATTATCGGAATTTCTTCAATAAGATCGTCGCGGACAATGCCGGCGTCAATATCCTTCTCGAATCCCGTAAAGGCGGTACAGGTAAAACTACCGTAGCCCAGGCGCTCGCCAATGACCTCGGCGCACAGTTCATGAAACTCAATGCTTCGAATTCGAACGGCATTAATACAATCCGTAATACAGTAGAAGAGTTCGCCAAGACAATGAGTTTCAACGATACTCCTAAACTCGTTCTCCTGGACGAGGCTGACGGTCTTACTCCTGAAGCACAAAAAGCCTTAAGAGAAATTCTCGACGACCTCTCCGATAACTGCCGTTTCATTCTTACCTGTAACTACGCCAATAAGATCATCCCGGCCATCCGTGACGACGAAGGCGGTCGAACCATGACTTTAAAGTTCGATATGCAAAAACCAGAATATAGGGCAGAACTCATCCCGCAAGTTCAAAAGAGAATCTTCGGAATTCTTAAGTATCTTCAAATCCCGTTCGAGGAAGAAGCCGTAAAGAGCTTAATAGAAAAAAAGTTCCCGTCAATCAGAACTATCCTGGCCAGACTCCAGTGCTATTCCATGATGAAGGGCCGTATCGATATGGGCTTAATGGATTACGTGAACATCGGTGACGTGCTCGCCCAGATGATTCTCGAAAAGAAATTAACAGATTCCATGAACTATATCAACGAACATTGCCTCAGCTATACCGACGTATTCGGTTTCATCAAGACAGATGTCATCCCGAAGATGAAGAAACGCGGCGATGCCTATCTCCAGTTATCCGAATACGATGCCAGAGCCTCGATTTCAAATGACCCGGAAATCCATATCCTGGCCTGTCTGATCCAGATGTTCCAGTGCGTATAAATAGGTTACTATGTTCGATTCACAGAAAATATCGTTTCAAGACTTCGCCATAGGCTATAAGCACGGCATCTACGTACTGACTCAGGATGCCTGCGAAATATGCCATAAGTATAAACAGTCCATTGAACATATCAATAACGGAAATCTCTATTTCGTCGAGGTAAATACGCAACGGGATAGAGATCTCGTCTACAAGATGACCCAGCGTGCAGCTTTCCCTATGACCTGCTGCTACTGGGATAACGAGCTGGAATACGTAAGATTAGGCCAGTTATTCGAACTGCAACTGAAAGAAATCTACGCTTCGCTGGAAAAATTCGGCCCGAAACCGCTAACCGAACTGGAAAAACGTAACAGAATGCAGGCTTTGAAATCCAAATGCGAGCCCGCATACTATATTTTCCCACCAGAAATCGATGAGCAAACCCGCGAAAAATTAACCTATAAGGCCATAAATTTCTCGGAATTGCCCATAGATGTCGAACGGATCTGCCCGAATCTGGACGAAGATAAGAGATTCAAACTCTTCGAAGGCAGCTTCAGGCTCGCTAAACTCGTTATTTTCAAGGACGAAAATACCAATATTTACAGCGACTTCGCGCAAAGACTTATGACAGGCTACATGTCCAAGGTCAAAGACGCGAGCTTCGTTATCAGAAATATAAAGGAAACCCTAGATGCTTCAGATAATCCCGGTAAATAAAAGAACCGAAAACCAAGTCGATACCGACACAATCAAGTATATCGAAAACGTTCCTCACGATTCCATGGCCAAGAAGTATAACCGAGCCATAGAACAGTTCGTTCTCAATTCCAAAGAAAAATACGTTTGTTTCCGACATGACGATACAGAACTGAGAACGCCTCTGGACGTTATCGAATTCAAAGTAGATAAGGTCTGCCAGGAATATAACGCGGCGGTCATGGGAGTCATCGGCACGATCGCCTTGGACCAGGGCTGTGCTTGGTGGCACGGAGTCCCGTCCGCCGGAGGCAGAGCCAACTACGGCGCAGGTTCCATTATCCAGGGCGGAATTCGACCGAAACTCGACGAAAATAAGAAACCGGTTCTCGACGACAAGGGAAATCCCGTCATGGAACACTACGAATACCCGATGAACGACTATCCGGGTAACCATAAGTTCATGGCCACCGTTGACGGATGCTGCATGTTCTTCCCCAAGTGGTTCTTCGAAAAAGGTTTCAGATTCGACGAATTACTTCCGGATTTTCACTTCTACGATGCCGACATCTGTCTCCAGGCGCTCGCCGCGGGCTATAGGGTCTCTACGGTGGCGGTCTCGGTCAAACATGAATCCCAAGGCGAACTCCCGAAGAACTGGGAACAGCTCAGACTCAATTTCTATAACAAGTGGACTTCGGCGGTCAACGGTAACTGGCCGATTTCGAGACTCTCCAAGTTCGATATGTCCAGAATCAAGACAATGCCGACCAAGAAGGTAGACAATGGAAACCAAACAGAAAAAGCGTAATCCTCTCTGGGAAATCCTGACCGCCCTCTGTACCAAACAGTACCCGGAATGGAAAGACCTCCCGGAAGATCTCCAGAATGGCTACAGCCAGTTCATGATTAACAGGTTTATCTGCTCCTACGACTATCTGATTCCCGTCGCGGACCAGCTCGCCACACAGAAACTGTCCGACGACATGCATTACAATATCCTCATCGGCTATGTAAAGCACACGAAGCATTACTTCAAATACGACTACTTCAAGGGAACCCAGGAATACGATCCGGTCGAAATCGAGTCGGTAAAGAAGGAATACGACCTCACGGACCGCGAAGCCAAATTCTATCTTCAAATCCTGAACAAGGAACAGAAACAACATATAGTCAAGAAATGGGAAGATTATTTCCGGCTCGCCGCACAACCCAAAGATTAATCTTAATTGATTTTTGAAGAGAAAATCCAGAAGTTAATTCTGGGTTTTTCTTTTTTATAATGGGGACCAAGATCGCGAAAATTTTTTCACGAAAAAAATTTTTTGCGTAAAAAATTTTTTACAATT
>LXOW01299006.1_pt1 | contig 66519 bp, 52 predicted proteins | sample 1368591 | NCBI WGS metagenome assembly LXOW01 (sample SAMN04884650, study PRJNA319009) | bovine gut metagenome | isolation source: Cow rumen | host: Bos taurus | place: Italy: Legnaro (PD) | collected 2014-07-09
TGGGATTGTCTGTTTCGTGATGATAAAGCAAATAGTAAAGTGCAGGAACGTTATATTAACTTGTTACGAGGATTGTTCAAGGGTAATAGTTCTAAAAAATTTACGGTACTGGCGTATCTTACTGGTATTCTTCCTATCAAGAAGTACAGTAGTGAATCTGCCCTTAACAATTTTTACGAATATACTATGACAAGTCCTGAGAACCTTGCAAAATATATTGGTTTTACGGAAGATGAAGTGAAAGAGTTATGTGAGCAGTATCATATGAACTATGAAGAAATTATGGAATGGTATGATGGATATCGCTTCCCTGGTGTTGAGCACATTTGTGGACCGAACTCGGTAGTAAGGGCAATGCGAAGTGGAAGTTGCAAAAATTACTGGTCACAAACCGTTGCATACAATAATCTTGTTAATTACATTACCATGAATTTTGATGGCTTACGTGATGCGATTGTTTCAATATTGGGTGGACATCGGGTGAAGGTAGATACGTTCAGTTATGAAAATGATATGATGAATTTTAAAGATAAAGATGATGTACTTACTGCATTAATTCATTTGGGGTATGTGGCATTTGATGAGAAAACAGAAGAGGTATATCTTCCAAATAAGGAAATACGTCAAATTTTTGAGCGTACCTTAAAGGCAACGAAGTGGATAAATGTCATTCGTGCTGTTGAGCAATCGGAACGATTGTTACATGCAACCATTGCAGGGGATGAAGAGGAAGTGGCAGAGCAGATTGATATTTGTCACAGGGAAAATACAAGCATTCTAAATTATCACGATGAAAATTCTCTGGCAAGCTGTATTACACTGGCGTATTATACTGCGCGAAATGATTATCAGATTATACGTGAGATGCCTGCCGGGTACGGATTTGCAGATATGGTATTTGTGCCATTATCAGGGCGTGATAAACCTGCCATGGTGGTAGAATTAAAGTGGAACAAAAAGTGCGAAACAGCCTTGGATCAGATTAGAGAGAAGAAGTATATAGAAGCCTTAAAAGGTTATAAAGGTGAAGTAATTCTAGTAGGTATTAGTTATGAAAAAAGTTCCGAGAACAAGAAGCATGTGTGTAAGATAGAACGAGTTGAATTATAAGTTTTCTTTGTGTAGGTGACGAATGGTGAAATATAAGGCGTATGGCAAGTTCGACAGAATTGTTTAGCTTGACCATATGCTTTTTTTGCTGTGCAATACCGCGGTCGCGCTAGAGTTTTGCAAGCAAAACTCTTTGTTCTTGAACAAAGATATTGACGGATGTCAAAGGTAGGAGAAGTTTTTAGTCGATATACTAAAATATAGACGATAGACGGTTGTGGACATTGATGAGAATGACGTGATAGAAAAGACAGGGGCGAAGTTTGTTGAATAGAACGGATTAAATTAAAGGGGATGGGACTATGCAAAGATTGAAAAAATATGTTTCATTGTTTATTATGATGGCTATGCTGATAGTACTTTTGTTTCCAATGACCGATGTACAAGCAAATGAGAAGGATCCGCAGTGTGAATTGCTTAATCCGAAATTGCTTGCCACCTATGGGGATATTGAAGTATGGGGCGAGGAGAAGTATGCATTTACCATTCCTTGTGACCGTATGCCTATTTTTCAGCTTGAGATTCGGAATACAGGCGACGATTATCAGTATTTTCATTATGAAAATGATATTAAAATTGATGCACCGGCGGATGTATCTTCCCATCTTTGGGTAGGAACTGTTCATCCACAGTGGAATTTTCATCTAAAGCCCCATGAGACCGGTAGGATGCAGGTGTCTATTGAAGTTATGGATAAGGACGGGCTTAAGAACAAAGCGAACCAAAACGTAAATGTTATTGTTCCTATCAAAACCCGCAAAGCCGAGCGTGATGGCTCTTACTTAGAAGAAGAAAAAAGTTATGAACTTACGCTTAATTCAAGCATGACTACAATAGCGAAAAACAGCCTTATTAAAGGCAAACGCTGTACGGTAAAACTTTGCGGATATCTGAAAAATAGTGCTGGAAAACCGTTGAAAAATGCAAATGTAATGATTTCAAGCGGTTGGGCGCTTTTTAATTCTGTTTTTACAAATAATAAGGGATATTATTCTGTAAAAGTGATGCCTTACTACAGTAATTACCGCCAGATGTGGAGCGAATATGCGATTACGCCTAGGGTAAAGGGATATAAATCGAAAACCATTATTGTAAAACCTTCCACGAAGACGATAACGAAGAATATTAAGCTTACGAAACAAAATTCGAAGCTTACCTATAAACAGACAAAAAAGATGAATTTACAGATTCAGGCATATGATTTGGATGCATCCCTTGATGGAAATGTCATTGCGACGGTTCCATTTCATACATTGCTCTCAAAAGATAAAACAGAGGGAAAGAGATCATTAACCGTTGTTACTAAGACGGGAAATGTGCTTTTTACAAAAGAATTACCATCTGAAACGCCGTATGTGGATGTTTCTGACGATGGACAATACATTTTGATTACGAGCGAATTTTTGGGAGATCATGCGTCGAATGCCGTGATTTTCGATAAGTCTGGAAATGAGCTTTATCGTACGCCGGATGAGATGCCTTGTCTGAATGAATTTACTGGGGAATTTATGCGAAATAAAACAATTGAAAGTTATTGTGCACGTCTGTCTCCGGATAATTCGCTTTTGGCGTATTCGTCTACAGACGGAGACTTGTGGATTATTGATTGGCAGACAAATGCAATTCTTTGGCAAACTAAGGTGGATGGACAGATTCGAACATTGGATTATTCCGAAGATGGGCTTCTTTATCTTACATGTGGCACAGGCTATGCGATGTGCTATGACTTGCAAACCGGAATGTTGATGTGGAAAACGTTTATTCAAGGCTGGGGTACAGAAAGCACCCTTTCAAGCAAATATTTTATTACAACAACAAAGAGCGATGGCTATGCGCTCCTTGTACTTGACCGTAAAACCGGTGAAAAAGTATGGGATTACCCTGTTGATTGCAGGGGAACATTTATCTCTGTTTCTCCTGATGAGAAGAAGTTATGGTGGGGAAATGATAAAGGTGGTGACTATACTCCGGTCAATTCGGCAACATTTGACTTAAATACAGGAAAACTACTGACAACCTTTATGACGAATGGAAAATACAACAGTATGGCTGCAAAATGGAGTTCGGACGGAAAACGGATTCTTATCAAGAATGGACAAGGTTTTGGAATATATAATTCTTCTACCGGAGAACCTTATTATGAGAAGAAAGTTGTCTCTGACAAGACCGCGGATTCCCTTTGTTTTTCACTCTATGCGTCGGATGATCTTAAGTATGTGGTTGCAGGATTTAATACCGATACGAGTTTTCGATTTGGTGGAAGTCTGTACTTTTTTAAAAAACAGTAGTACGTCAATGAAGTTGATTTACAAAGTTCCTATGAAAAATGTTATACTATAATACGGAACTAAGAATAGATAACAGTTTAGAGTAATGCATTTGAAAAAAGGGAGGATTTTATGAAGACAGTAATTATCAATGGACAAAATCACAAAGGATCTACCTATCATATTGCACGAATGTTAGCAGAGAAAATTGGCGGTGAAATCGTAGAATTTTTCCTGCCAGGAGATTTTGGAGAGTTTTGTGGTGGATGTTGCCAATGTTTTTCGGTAAGTGAAACAAAGTGTCCCCATTATGAGAAAATATCACCCATTACCAAGGCTTTGGATGAGGCGGATGTGATTATTCTTGCCAGTCCGGTGTATGTATATCATGCAACAGGTGCAATGAAAGCATTCTTAGATCATTATGGATATCGCTGGATGGTACATACTCCGGAAGAAACCATGTTTCATAAACAGGGAGTTGCGATTTCTACTGCGGCAGGGGCTGGTATGAAATCTACCAATAAAGACATGAAAGACAGTTTGTTTTTCTGGGGAGTTGGAAAAATCTATCAATACGGTAAAGCAGTGGCTGCAAATCGTTGGGATGGTGTAAGTGACAAAAAGAAAAAAGAAATTGAAAAAGCCACTGATAAGATGGCAAAACAAATCAAAGCAAAGCATGGAAAAGTGAAAGTTACGCTAAAAACAAAAGCCTGGTTTTACATAATGCGTATGCTTCATCAAAGAGGATTTAACGAACGAGATGATACGTATTGGAAAGAAAAAGGCTGGCTTGGTAAAGCCAGACCTTGGAAGTAAAACATGTATTTCAACAGAATGCAAGCATGCATTCTGTTGATTACGTCAAAATATTATTCCACCTTAACTTTCGAGATAGTCTGAATTTCTTTTTATATCAGGTCATCTATCAAAGTGAGGTTTGATANNAATAAAAAGAATAATAGCTATAATTATTAAGAATGGCCATATATTTCTAAAGATTACGAATGGTAATTCGAATAAAAACGCACAAGCAAATTTCGAACCATTTAAATCCCATAATCCTGGGGTGAAAAATAATTTTTTAGGGTTTGTAAACAATGTAGTATTAAACTGAGTTTGTAAGATGCAAAGCATGATTACACAAAGTGATAAACCGGAAATCGAATATCCGAACAGTCGTTTGTAAAGTTCAGCGTAGGACTGCTTGTCGGAAAATAATTCTTCCGTGGTATTTGGTGTCATCTGTTCAAAATAATGCACACCGCTATTTTTGCTACCACGGATGTGTTTCCATCCTGCATCTTCATACATTGTCAGATAATCATTGTATTCTTCTTTTTTAGAAAAAGTCCGGTAATCAATTCTTACTTTTGGAATGAATGCATCCTGGCATTTGGTGAAAATATATTTGAATGTATTGTTATTGACATACTGCAATTTGTAGCCTTTTTCACGATAACTGTCAATAAAGTGCTCTTCCTTTTCGATATCCACAATAAAAATTTTATGTATAACAATTCTTTCTTTACTCATAACGATTCCTCCGTTTTAATTATAATGTTCTCTCGAAATTCTTACATAATAGACTCCTAGAGTGCGTTTATAAATGTAAGCTGTCTGCAATAGAAATCATAGATCGCAATCGATTGGTTTCTTCTTTCAAAATATCCATACCTGCATCAGTAATCTGGTAAACTTTTCTTCTTGCATCGTCACTTGGTACGGATTTTATCCATTTTAGTTTCATAAGATTATCAATGGCACCATACATAGTGCCGGCAGCAATTCGGACATTTCCGTCGCTTAATTCTTCAACTTTTTGCATAATGAGATATCCATGTCCCGGTTCTATCAGTGCAATTAAAATAAGATATGTGGTCTCTGTAAGTGGCAAATACTTGCTTCTATTCATCAATAATCACTCCTTTTTAGTTATAAATTTAAACTATATAGTTCAACTGTATAATTAAATTATATACAGTTTGACTGTATATGTCAACTATATATTGAAAAAAATATGAAATATCGTTTTTTAGCGTAGTTCTGGGGGTAAGGTAAATGTGTGCTTGTTTGAATGCAACTAAAATTAACATAAGATCCATTTTTTTGACAAGTTCGGTTGGTGGAAAGATGCGCAACTATAGTTTACAATATTCATATCATTCGAAAACATGATAGTTTTAGAAAACGTATCCAGCGTTTCAATTGGATGGAGTGAGTTTTTCACTTGAAAAGGGAAGAATTGCCGGATTGTATCATAGTAGTAGCAGTGGACGAAGTCATGGTGGTGGCGAACATCACAGATAACAGTAAATGTGAGTATTTAGAATTATATTAGTAAGTTCAAATATGTAACAGAATTGAAAATAAACTGTAACTAATAACTTGGAAATTTGTGGTAAAATAAATATTGTGGTATAAGAAAAAAGATTAGAGTTATGAACCCTAATCTTTTTTTGAAGAATGTGAGAGTTGACGTCCATCAAACATAAAGGATGTCAAGGCTTAAAAAAAGAGGGAGATGAAATCTATGAAGCGAATGAAAATAAAGACTACCATTACGTTATTGGTTTTGATTGTCGTTGTTTTTACAAGCGTAATGGTTGGAGGATTTAGTGCCAAGTATTCCAGTGATATTATGAAAGAGCAGGCATCGGATAATCTAGTAAAGAGTATGAGTGAGCAGGCTACGTCGCTTGATGATAAGATAAGTAATGTAGAGCGTTCCGTGGAAAGTTTGTCAGATGCCGTATATGAAGCTATTGCGGATTTTGACAAATTTCAAAAAGATTCTTCTTATGAAAAAAAATGTACAGACAGTTTAAAGCAGACGGTAACAAGTATTCAGAAAAACACAGATGGTGCCATTACCTGCTATATTCGTTACAATCCAGAGTTTACAAATCCTACTTCCGGAATATTTACAAATCTTTCAGATGGTAAACTGGAATTTCTTGAGCCTACGGATTTTTCCGTGTATGACAAGAGTGATGCTGCACATGTGGGATGGTATTATATACCGGTTCAAGCTGGACAGCCTATTTGGATGGATCCATATCTGAATGAAAATATTAATGTGTATATGATTTCCTATGTAGCACCATTATTTATTAATCAGACGGAATTAGGAATTGCAGGTATGGACATTGATTTTACTGCAATGAAAGAGACGGTATTAGGTTCGACGTATGAAGAAAACGGTTATGGTTTTCTTTTAAATAAAGACAATATGGTCTTATGTCACAAAAATTACGACACAGGAACTGATTTATCTGCATCAGAAAAAGATATCATAGATACAATAAATGATACAGCAAACGAAAAAAAGGTTGTGAAAGTTGGGGATGATGCAGTTACCTATTGTACACTAAGTAATGGAATGAAATATGTGGTTCAGGTACCGTATTCAGAGTTGATGAGTGACAGTCGCGATACGGTGAAAAGAGTGATTATATTTGGTGTTATCTGTTGTCTGATTGGATTAGTAAGCGCATGGTTTGTTGGAATGTTGATAGCCAGACCATTTGAAGTGTTGACAAAGATTATTGTCAATACGGCGGATTTTAACTTTGTACATAATCCTCGTTCTGCTGAATTTAGAAAATATCGTAATGAAGTTGGAGATATGTCAAATGCCATTCATCAGATGCGAAAGAAACTTCGTGGTATTGTAACCCTGATACAGGATGAATCCACATCCTTACATGATAAAGTACAGTCTATGAAGGAATCAGCAGATGGTGTGTTGGAAATGTCAGAAAATAACACGGCATTGACACAACAGATTGTTGGTGGTATGGAAGAAGCAAATCAGGCAACAAAAGTGATTCAGCAAAATATTATTACTATAAATGAAAACGCTAATGAAATATCAGGATTATCAAAAGATGGAAAAGAACTGTCAAAAGAGATTAAAGGCAGGGCGAAAAAGTTAGAGTCAGACACGAAAAAATCTTCTGATAAGACAAAGAAAATGTATCGAAAAGTTAAGGATGATGCGGAAGTTGCATTGCAGAAATCTAAGTCTGTTGAGAAAATCAATACATTGACTTCGGCAATTGGAGAAATTTCTTCCCAGACAAGTCTGCTTGCGTTAAATGCCAGTATCGAGGCTGCAAGAGCAGGAGAAGCAGGAAAGGGATTTGCGGTTGTTGCGACTGAAATCAGTAATTTATCAAGTCAGACCGGCGAAACGGTAGCGAATATTGATCGTATTGTGCAGGAAGTAAACGAAGCAGTACGGGAGATGTCAAGTTGTCTGGATACGGCAATGGGATTTATGGGTGAAACCGTATTGCAGGATTATGATACGTTTACGGATATCAGTAATCAATATATCAATGATGCAGATGAAATCGAAAATAGTATGGTAAGTGTCAGTCAGGCGATTGAGACGTTGTCAGAAAAATTGCGACAAATTGAAAAAGAAGCAAATGATATCAGTGATACGATTTCTAATGCAAATGAGCATATCGGTGAAATCTCTGAAAAGACGATGCAGGTTAGTGAAAGCAGCCGGGCAAACAAGGAATTGGTGGATGGCAGCGAGGAAGGAATTAATAAGATTTATAGTATTAAGGATATGTTCCGTTTGGGATAAAAACATAGTAAGGTCAGTGCGTAGTGTATGCACTGACCTTTTAATATTGTTCTTCTATAAATCTTCGCTTGCAATTGCCCAACGCATTTTGGTAGAACGGGCACGCCCGTTTCTTCGGCATTCTTCGGCGGATGGGCGGATAACGTCTTTGCTGACTTCCTGATAGTAGCCTTCTTTTTTGCCCTGCTTGAAGGCTTTTTTTACTAAGCGGTCTTCGCCGGAATGGAAAGTTAAAATAGCTACGCGCCCATTTGGCTTTAACACGGTAGGAAGTTTGTCCAAAAAGGCGTAAAGCACTTCAAATTCACTGTTTACATCGATGCGCAATGCCTGAAACGTACGTTGACAGGCTTTTTTTACCGAATCTTTTTTCTCTTTGTTATCAGGTAAAAATGCCAGTGCCTCTTCAATGGCATTTCGAAGGGCAGTGGTAGTGTCCATTGCTTCTCCCTGTTTTATCTTGTTAAATACGGTAGTTGCAATTTCTTCCGCATATGGTTCGTCAGAGTTTTCAATCATCATACCCACAAATTCTTCTTTGGTAATCTCAAGTAAACGTTGGGCAGCGCTACTACCTTTCTGTGGATTCATACGAAGGTCTAGTGGACCGTCAATCTTGTAGGAGAAGCCTCGCTCCGGATTGTCTATCTGCATGGAAGAAACCCCTAAATCCGCCAGAATAAAGTCGAATTTTCCAACTTCCGCTGCCACTTCATCAATCTGGGCAAAGTTAATAAGTTTCACTGTGACGATAGATTCATCGTATCCTTTTTTTGCAAGTCGTTCCTTTGTTTTTACTGATTCGATAGGATCAACATCAAGACCGTAAATATGTCCCTGACCTTGCAACTTTTCAAGCATGGCGCTTGTGTGACCGCCATAGCCTAATGTGGCATCCAGTCCTTGCTGACCTGGCTTTATTTGTAGGAAATCAAGGATTTCATCCACCATGATGGAAATGTGCATACCTGCAGGGGTACTACCTTTTTCTATGACATGGGCAATGGTATCCTGATATTTTTCCGGATTGTGTTCTTTATATTTTTCCTCAAATTTTTTTGGGTACTTTCCAGAGTAACGTACACGTCGTTTGTGTGTATTTTGCTGTTCCATTTTTGTAAATCCTTTCTGTATTTCATTTACTCATTGTAGCATATGTTTGCGTAATTAAGCAAGAAAAAGGAAGGATGAAGCTTTTAGTCGGCATCATCCTTCCTGTATGTATTAATTGGAATTACTGAAATTGTGAAACATTTGAGGCATCTACTTTTTGGAATGGAATCCATATTGCTTTTTCGTCGTCAGCTGCATTTTCAATTCCTGAAATGTCCTTTCCGTTTGACAGTTCTTTTGCAGCTTGTACAGCAGCCAATCCCTGACTTTTTGCATCCTGTAAAACAGTAAATTGCATATCACCGGCTTTGATGCTGGCGCAACCATCTGCAGTAGCATCGACACCGCACACAGGAATTATATCTAAAGAGACTCCATGTTTTTTTAGTGCTTCACATGCACCAAGTGCCATGGTATCGTTGTTACAAAATACTGCATCAAATTCCTGATTGGTACGGAAGAAGACATCTAATTTTTTCATAGCTTCCGTATCTGACCAGTTACAAATATCTGCAAAAACAATGTTAGCTTCAACGCCCTGGTCTTTGAAGTAATTCTTTACTGCGGATGTTCGCCCGATAGTTCCGGAATGACCTTTGGCACCCTCTAAAATAATTAGACGAAGTGATTTTGGCTTTTGTAGCTTTTCCCAGACATATTCAGCTTGGTATTGTCCCGCCTGTTCCTCCTTTGAGCCTACGTAAATGTATTTGTTTGCCTCTAATACACTGTCTGATGGCTTTGCGTTTATGTATACAATAGGAATATCATTGGAAGCAACCTGCATCTGTAGTGCAGCTTCAGCATCTGCGGGTTGTAGAATAATTGCTGTATAGCCTTTTTCTTTTGCTGTTTTTACAAGGTTTAACTGTGCTTCTACATTTTTTCCAGTTTCAATTTTTTCTATTGACACACCGGAATCATTTGCGGCTGCTAGTACACCTTCAGATAAGAGATTTCGAAAAGTATCTTCCGTGTCCGTCATAATAAATAATATTTTTTCTTTTCCGTTATTGGAAGATGAAGAACCACAACCCGTAAAGATTACAGTTGTAAGTAAACTTGCGAAAAGTAACAGGATATATTTTTTTAATTGATTTGTACACTTCATGTTTCAGCACCCCCCTAAATTTTGAATTTTTCAACATATTCTGAAAGTGTTTCAGATGTATTGGCTAATTCATGGGAATTGGTTGCTACATCCTGACTACTCTTTGTAATGCTCTTTGCTTTATCTACCATATCTTCGGATGTTGCTAAAATTTCATCTGCAGATGCAGCCTGCTCTTCTGAAATAGCAGCAACGTTACTTGCAACATCGTTTACTTTACCAACATCATCTACCATAGCTAACATTAATTCGTTTGTAATCTGAATGTTTTTATAAATTGCATCAAAGGTTTTTACTGCATTTTCAATTAACTGTGTATTGGCACGAATGCTTTCCTGAGATGCGTTTGCTTCCATTACAACTTCGTTGATGAGCTGACGAACTTCATTGATCAGTTGTGCAATATTGTTTGCACTGTCGGAACTGTTGTTTGCCAGGTTTCCGATTTCAGATGCAACTACCGCAAATCCCTTGCCTGCTTCACCGGCGCGAGCTGCTTCAATGGATGCATTCAGCGACAGTAAATTGGTTTGTGATGCGATGGAACTAATCATACCTACGATTTTAGTAATTTCTTCAGATGCATCACCAACTTTATCAATAGAATGGGTTAATTGGGTATTTGCATTTAAAATTTGTTCCATAGCAACGGATAATTGTTCCATATCACTTCGACCGTCCTCAGCAAGAGAAATGGTCTCTTTCATGCTTACACCGGCTTTCTGACTGTTTTCCTGAGTGTCAGCTACAACACCAGCCAAAACCGTTGCGTTCTGGGCGATTTCATTTACAGCCAAAGCCAATTCATCTACCGTTTGATTTAAACAAGCCATAGCACTTTCCTGTGACTGGGAAGCATCAAACATGATTTGGGAAACTGCGTTGGAATTGTCCGATTCATCTTTCAGTTTGTGGGCCTCTTCGTTGATATTAGAAATCATTTCCCTCATGCTTTCTACAAATTCTGAAACTTTATTGCTCATAGTACCGATTTCATCATTACTGCTGTTATCTATGGTAATCGTAAAATCTCCGTTTGCCATGGATGTAATGTTTTTCGTAATGGCAGAAATAGGAGATGTGATTCTTGTTACAACAAGTCGGATTAGAACAAATAGTAGAATGACTGCGATAATTCCCACTAAGATAAGAATTCGGTTTACTGTGTGAATGTGAGAGTAAATCACATCTTCTTCCACATAGGATACTAAAATCCAATCTGTACCTGTGATTTTCTGAAATGATGCGAAGTTATTTTCAATGGATGTGGCTTCATAATCTCTTTGTGTGATTTTTTCAGCGATACCATTTAAAAATTTGTCGCCGGAATTTGTGCCTAATGTACTGGAAACCAAGGCTTCATCTCTGTGGGCAAGAATAGTATAGTCAGAAGTATCAACCAAAAAAGAACTTGCTTTTTTCATTTTGACACCGGAATTGACAATAACAGATATTTTGTCCAGAGATAAATCGGCGGCAATTACTTTAACGTCGCTACTTCCATCGTCCAAAATACCGGAAGCAGATATTACGTATTTTCCTTCTGCATTTTTGTAAGCACGCCCATAATCCATATCAACTCTTGTAATTCCCTGTTGATACCAGATTTCGGAAGCAGGGTTGGAAGACTGTAAACTTGAGTTTGATGCCACGATAAACTCCCCACTACTTCCTCCAAGATATAATCCTTCCGGTGCGTTTTTATTGCGACCATAGGTGGAATCAATGATGGATTGTAATGTTTTTTTATCCGGATTCGTAGTTTCAATCAATAATTTTGTGGTTTGAAACTCTTTTACGTTTTCATTCAACCACGAAACAATGTTGTCCGCCTGATTTACTGCGGATGATTCCAGTTCGGATTGCGCAAGCTTACTTAGTTTAGACCTGCTTAATTCCGCTGAAATGGCAATCATTACAACAACGATTACGATTACAACTGGAATAATTGCAAGCAATAACTTATTTTTTAGTTTTGTATGCTTTTTTCCTTTTGTTTTTTGAATGGAATTTGGCATAATCATTCCCCCTTTTTTGTTTCTCGAAATTCTGGTATAAAAAGACTACCAGAGAATATGTTTTGTAATCCGAAAGAAGTCCTCTTACTTTACATTATATCACAAACATATAGGAAATGGATAAAATTACCAAAGTTTATTTTATATAATAGGAAATTGCGATGCAATTTCCTATTACATAAAAAACGCTCCGCGAGGATGCGCAGACCGCGGAGATGGAGTTAATTGCTGCGCAATACCGCGGTCGCGCTAGAGTTTTGCAAGCAAAACTCTTTGTTCTATTCCAAATTATGGTAAAGAAAATTGGTGCACTGTACGAAATAATTAATAGAGTGTACACATTTTGTTCTGTGAAAGGGGAAATGAACATGAAGAAAGATGATATATATATTGCTGATGAGGGAATGGTGGGAAAAAATGATTTGCTTAGTTTGTTTGTCATCATCGTTTCGAAAAGTCTTATGGTTGTCCTGATTTTACTTGGTTTGTTAGCTGTGGGAAATGTGTTTTGGAAAATTTAAGCAAGTTGGGGTTCGAGCTACGACGAGAAGAAACATTTTGCGAGAATAGTGTGAATTCGCGAGTGAGACTTGATTATGTTGCCGGTAGAGCAGGTATTATACTTGAGGGGGGATTGTATGCTGCCTGAAAAAATGGAGTTGTCGAAAAAAAGAATCTATGAAATTGTTGAAGTTTCCAGTAAGAATGATAAGGCGAGCCATAGCTATGATAGCATGATTCACGTTGCAGTAGTAGTGGGATTGTTGCCACTGACAATGAAAAATGAAGATGTATTTACCAGAGGTATCGATTTGTTGTCGGCAATTATATTTCTTGTGGATTATCTGTTAAGACTTTGCACATCGGATTATAAGATGGGAGTAAAGAGCTATAAAGCGTATATTGCCTATGTTCTAACACCTATGGCTATTATTGACATGCTGTCCATCATTCCTCTTTTGACTATATTTTTTCATGAATCCAAGCTCATTGGAATGTTTCGTATTTTCCGAGTGTTCCGTGTGCTGAAATTAGTCCGTTATTCAAAAACCATGGTGATTGTTTCTAACGTGTTTAGAAGAGTAAAAAGGCAATTGGGAGCAGTATTGTTCCTGACGTTTATGTATATCACATCTTCAGCAATGATGATATTTCAGATGGAACCGGAACTGTTTCGAAATTTTTTCGATGCATTATATTGGGCAACCATTTCTATTACAACCATAGGTTATGGAGATATTGCACCTTCTACGGTGGGAGGACGAATTATTACCATGATTTCAGCCCTAGTGGGAGTTGCAGTTATTGCGTTACCATCAGGTATTATTACGGCGGCGTATATGGAAGAACTTAAGAAATCAAAACATTAGTTAATGTTCTCTCGGAGTCTTTTTATACAAGAATTTCGAGATAGATTTTTCTTGGATAACGACATTCCCGCAGTGCGTACACGGTGTGTACGACGAGGAAATGGAGAACATCCAAGGAAAATATAGCCGAAATTATTGAATAAAGGAGATTCCGAGAGAACATGTTATAGTTAAGGACGATAGAAAAGAGTTTTGCAAGCAAAACTCTTTTTCTATTGCATAAAAATAAAAATGGGGGTATAATAATAGTAAATATGAAATCGTTTACACACTGAATCGTTTGCGCATGAAGAAACTAAAGATGTTCCGGTTGTCATAGTAAAAATCGGAACTTAATAATCGAAATGTAAGAAACGAGGATGATGCTCTATGGAAAATCAAACAAGAAAAATCATTTTTTTAGATATCGACGGTACCTTGACGGAACCTGGTTCGAATATTCCACCAAAATCAGCATTGGAAGCAATTGAAAAAGCAAGAAATAACGGGCATTATGTTCTTTTATGTACCGGAAGAAATTATCAGATGTTAGAGCCACTGTTACAGTATGAGCTGGATGGCTTTATCGGCAGTTCCGGCGGATATGTAAAAGTAGGAGAAGAGGTTATTTTTGACTGTCCGTTTACAAAAGAAGAGCGGGATAAAGCTTTCCGAATTTTTGAAGAATGCGGAATTTATCGGACGGTAGAATGTTTAAATGGCTCTTATACAGACGAAGGATTTAAAGAATTTCTGGAACAAAACGCCAAAGAGGGCGGAAACAGCGAACTGCTACGTTGGAGAAAACAGATTGAGAAAAACTTAAATATTCGTCCTATGGCAGAATATAACGGGGAAGAAGTATATAAAATCGTATTTATGGGAACAGATATAACACAGGTGGAAAAAGCAAAAAAAGCATTTGGGGATGACTTTTTGTTTTGCATGCAGGAGCCGGACCAGTATGGCATTATTAACGGGGAATTGATTAACAAGCGTTGCAACAAAGGAACCGGTGTGGAAATGGTTGCAAAATATCTTGGAATTTCTCTTGAAAATACTATTGGATACGGAGATAGCATGAATGACCTTGAGATGATAGAAACAGTGGGGTATTCCGTTTGCATGGAAAATGGAAGCAAAGTATTGAAAGAAATGGCAGATGAAGTCTGTGGAACAGTTACTGAAAATGGACTTAGTGTTTCTTTTGAAAAGCTGGGACTTTCATAGCTATTGTTATAATATGATGAATACTTGTGAAAGAAACTCAAAGTTGAAAACCATTGAATTTACAAGGGGTTTTGAATATTATTTTGCAGAAATTTTTATATGAAATCGTTTTCGTAATTATGCACAAGTTTGCATAAAAATATTGGCTAGTATGTCAATTGCAAGTTTTTGGAAAAGTTGTATAATGAAAATAATAAATGTGAAAACGATTTCATGATGAACGATTCAAAAAAAGTAAAAGACAAATGAGCAGGCATCAGAAATGAAAATGTTACAGGTTACAAATTTTTTAGAACGTAACACAACAGGGTAAAATTCAAAAGATTAAGGGTAATTGTTGGGTAAAGTCAGAGGAGGCGTATGGTTATGGATTATGGTAAGTGTGCAAAAGAGATCTATGAAACTGTAGGTGGACGGGAAAATTTACAAAGTGCAGCACATTGTGCAACACGTTTACGTTTGGTTACAGTGGATAACAGTAAGGTTGACACAAAGAAACTGGAAGATATTGATGGAGTAAAAGGTGTATTTAGCAGTAATGGTCAGTTACAGATTATTATTGGAACCGGTGCCGTAAATAAAGTGTACGACGAATTCCTTAAAGTCAGCGGCATGACAGCTGCTACAAAGGATGAGGTAAAGGCAGCAGCGGCAGCAAAAGCACCTGTGTGGAAGAGAGCATTAAAATCCATTGGTGACGTATTTGTTCCTATCTTGCCAGCCATCGTTGCTTCCGGTTTATTGATGGGATTGGTTGAGGCACTTGGAAAAGCCATTCCTTCCTTCCAGGGTTCAGACTGGTTTAGCTTCCTTGACATGATGGCAAATACAGCATTTGCATTCTTGCCTGTAATCGTTGCAGTTTCAGCAGCAAGAGTATTTGGCGGAAACATTTTCTTAGGTGCAGTTATCGGTTTGATGATGGTTCACACCAGTTTGTTAAATGGATGGAATGTAGGTTCGCAAGATGCAATCAATTCCTTCTTCGGAGTGAGCGACGGTACCATTCCTACCTGGAACCTGTTTGGAAATGTTCAAATAGGCGATTATGTTCTAGGTTCCATATCAAGGCATGGCTATCAGGGACATGTTATTCCGGTAATTATCGCAGTATGGATCATGTGTCAGATTGAAAAATGGCTACATAAACATGTGGCTGAAATGATAGATTTGTTTGTAGTTCCATTGGTAACAGTATTTGCTACATCACTTATCACATTTGTTGTAATCGGACCTATCTTTGCACAGTTAGAGACATGGGTATTAGCTGGAGCAAAATTATTAGTTGGAAATGTATTTGGAGCTATGATTATGGGTGCGATTTATCCATTGACAGTAGTTATGGGATTGCATCATATGTACAACGTAATTGAGGCAGGTATGTTATCAGACGGCGGTGCAGGATTAAATACATGGATGCCAATTGCATCTGCAGCAAACTTTGCACAGTTTGGAGCTTGTATCGCTGTTGGTTTGAAAGCACGTCGTGCTAAGACAAAGACCATTGCCATTCCATCAGCTATGTCAGCATCTTTAGGTATCACAGAACCGGCCATCTTCGGTGTAAACTTCCGTTACATGAAGCCATTTGTATGTGCTATGATCGGTGGTGCATTTGGTGCCGGATTTGGTGCAATCACAGGAATTGGAGCAGAGGCATATGGAGTTACCGGTATTCCAGGATATTTAACAATTAACAATTATCTGTTCTATACCATTTTATTAGCAATTGCAGGCGGTACTGCATTTGGATTAACATGGTTTGTTTGGAAAGAAGAAAAGGATGAAGACGGAGAAAATACAGAGGAGAAAAAAGAAGATAAAGTAGCAGAAGATGATGAAGAAGAAATGGTTGAAGATGGCATTGTTTATGCCCCAATCACAGGAAATGTAATTGCATTAGAGGAAATTCCAGACCAGACATTTGCCAGTGGAATTCTTGGAAATGGTGTAGGAATTGAACCAAAAGAAGGAGTTCTTTACGCTCCATTTGACGGTATAATCTCTACCGTAACAGAAACAAAACATGCCATTGGAATGATGGGACCTGAGGGAATTGAAATGTTGATGCATGTTGGTATCGATACCGTAAAAATGAAAGGTGCCGGATTTGAAGTATTTGTTGATGCAAACGACAAAGTAGTAAAGGGACAAAAATTGATGACATTTGATTTAGAGAAGATAAAAGCAGCAGGTTTTTCTTCAACAACAGCAGTTTTAGTGAACAATAGCGATACTTACGAAGATTTCAATGTAGTGAAATTAGGCGAAGTAGAAGCTGGAACCGAAATCATCAAAGTTTGAAAATGTGATTTAAGGAGGTAGCGGTATGACGCGCAAAGTAGAGAAATCTATGGATAGGTTATTTGAAGAAAGATGGAACCGACACAAAGATGAAATGCGCTGGCTCTATATGGAATTGTATGATAATGGCGATATGTTTGCAGAGTTGGAAGAGAAAATGCGCAGCTTTGCAAAAGAGAGAAATGCCACATTAAAGAAATTAGATAAACAAAGAGAAACGGACAAAGACTGGTACAAATCAGGCGATATGCTTGGGATGATGCTTTATATTGACAACTTTGGCGGCACATTCAAAGGTGTGCAGGATAAAATTTCTTATTTAGAAAAATCGGGAGTTAATTACGTGCATCTTATGCCATTTCTTGATGTGACGGAAGGAAAATCCGATGGCGGATATGCGGTAAAAGACTTTCGGAAGCCTCAGAAAAGATTTGGTACCATAGAGGATTTGCAGGCTTTGACGACCAAATGTCATGAAAAAGGTATCTGTGTTTGCAGCGATTTTGTTATGAACCATACTTCCGAGGATCATGAGTGGGCAAAACGCGCCAGAGCAGGAGAAGGAGAATATATGAGCAGATATTTCTTCTACGACAATGATTATATTCCTGGCGAATATGAAAAGACCGTGCCTCAGGTATTTCCAACAACTGCTCCCGGAAACTTTACATGGCTTCCAGAACGAAAGCATTACGTTATGACTAGCTTTTATCCTTATCAGTGGGATTTGAACTATAAAAATCCGAGAGTATTTAACGAGATGATGTACAATTTCTTGTTCCTTGCAAATCAGGGAATTGATATCGTTCGTCTGGATGCAGTTCCATACATTTGGAAAGAACTTGGTACGACATGTCGAAATCTGCCAAAGGTTCACACCATTGTTCGTTTGATGCGCATGGTAAGCGAAGTGGTTTGCCCCGGTGTATTGTTACTTGGGGAAGTAGTAATGGCACCGGAAAAAGTAGTTCCTTACTTTGGAAGTGTGGAAAAACCGGAGTGTCATATGCTTTACAACGTAACAACTATGGCTACAACCTGGCATACGGTGGCAACCAGAGATGTAAGGCTTTTAAAACGGCAGTTGGATACTATTGACGAATTGCCAAAAGATTATGTATTTCTTAACTATTTGCGATGCCATGATGACATTGGCTGGGGGCTGGATTATGGATTTTTATCTCAGCTTGGCATGGAAGAAGTGCCACATAAAAATTATTTGAATGACTTTTTCCTTGGAAAGGCGGGAAAAAGCAATAGTTGCGGCGAATTATACAACTATGATCCGGTAACTCAGGATGCGCGTTTTTGTGGGACAACGGCATCACTTTGTGGTATTGAAACTGCACTTTTGAAAAAAGATAAAACAGCATTGAAAAAAGCCATAGATTTGGACGTGATGCTACATGCCTACATGTTTATGCAAAATGGTATTCCAATTTTGTACAGTGGAGACGAGGTAGCGCAATTAAATGACCATTCTTATCGGGAGGATCCTTTGAAAAAAGAGGACTCAAGGTATTTGCACAGGGGTAAAATGCAATGGGAAAAGGTGGAACACTTACAGGACGGAGATAACGTGGAGTCGGAAGTATATCAGAGACTTCGCAAATTGGAAAATATACGAAAAGCGCATGTTGCATTTTGTTCGGATTCAGCAGCATGGACAGTGGAAACTTACGATCAGAGTACGTTGTGTATGGGACGATACAAAGACGGAGAAAAAATATTGGGCGTTTTCAATTTCAGTGAAGAAGAAAGAATGGCGTGGATACAGGAAGCAGACGGATTGTACGAAGATTTGCTGACGGGAAAATTTATTAAACCGGAAGGACTTACAATGCAGCCATATGGATTTTATTGGTTGAAAAAAATTTAACGTCGAAACGGTATTCATGAAAAAGTGTGTGTGGTACAATAGAAATAGAGTACAGCATTTGGTGATACTTTTGAATAACAATTTCAAAAGTACCATCAACAGAAAAGAGTGTGAGTTACATGACAATAAAGGAAATAGCAACGATGGCTGGTGTCTCACAAGCAACAGTATCCCGATATTTTAACGAAGGATATGTTTCGGATGAAAAGCGGGAAGCAATTCAAAAAGTTGTGGAAAAAACAGGATATCGACCATCCATTCAGGCGCAGACATTGCGAACAAAGAAAACAAGAACCATCGGAGTCATTATTCCTAAGACAGATTCAAATTCCACGGGAAAAGTGCTGGATGGCATTACAAAAGTGCTGGAAGAACATAAATATCGCATGATTTTAGGTATTTCCAGATTGGCGCCTACCAAGGAAATTGAATACCTTTCCATTTTTGATGACAATCAGGTAGAAGGCATCCTTTTGTTAGGTTCTATGAAAAATTCAGGACTTAGAAAAAAGATTTCAAAAATATCAGCACCGGTTGTTGTATTGGGGCAGCATGTGGAAGATTGCAGCTGTGTGTATCATGATGATTACGGTGCCATAAAGGTTGTGACAGCACTTTGCGTTAAAAAAGGACGAAAACGGATTGGTTTTCTTGGAGTGACAAAACAGGATAAATCTGTGGGCGAGGCTCGTTTCCAAGGCTATCAGGATGCATTGGAGGAGGCAGGAATTTCTGCTTGCAAGAAAAATGTAAAAGAAATTGGATTTACCATACAGGAAGGATACGAAGGTGCAAAGGCTTTGCTTAAGCAAAACAAGGAGATTGACGCAATTGTTTGTGCAACGGATAAAATTGCAGTTGGAGCAAAAAAAGCAATCGAAGAGGCGGGACTTCGGATTCCGGAAGACATTTTTCTGACAGGACAGGGGGATTCTGATTTTGCAAATTGTGTGAGTCCTTCCATTACCACCGTTCATTTTTATTATGAGGAATGCGGTGAAAAGGCGGCAAATATGCTGTTTGAAATGTTGGAAAAGGATGAAACCAGGGTGGAACAGTTACAAATGGGGTATCGGATTGTGGAGCAGGACTCTACAAAGTAATGGAGGTTCATATGGGAAAACAATATGATGTAGTGGCATTGGGTGAATTATTAATTGATTTTACGGACAACGGAAAGAGTCAGCAGGGAAATCCGTTAATGGAGGCAAATCCCGGTGGAGCACCTTGTAATGTATTGGCATTATTACAGAAACTTGGAAAAAAGACAGGATTTATCGGGCAGGTAGGAAATGACTTGTTTGGAAACATGTTGGAAGATGCCATTTGCAAAGTGGGAATTGATGCGAAAGGCCTTGTAAAAAGCAATGAGTACAACACCACATTGGCATTTGTACATACATTGGAAGATGGTGACAGAGAGTTCTCATTTTACCGAAATCCTGGAGCTGACATGATGCTTTCTTCCCAACAGGTGAATGTGGAAATGCTTGAGCAAGCAAAGATATTTCACTTTGGTTCCCTTTCCATGACGGATGATGTGGTGCGTGAAGCCACAAAGTACGCCTTGCAGCTTGCAAAAAAGGCAGGTGCCATTATCTCCTTTGATCCAAATTTGCGTGAACCTTTGTGGTCTTCGCTGGAACTTGCAAAAGAGCAGATTTCCTACGGAATGTCAAAGTGTGATATTTTGAAAATTTCTGATAATGAAATCTTGTGGTTTACTGGTGAAAACACTTATGAGAAGGCAGTAAATGCCTTGCAGACACAATTTCCTAATATTCAGCTGTTGCTTTTATCTTTAGGAAAAGAGGGCAGCAGAGCATATGTCGGAGACGTGTTTGTGGAAGTTTCGCCATTTCTTCAAAAGAACACTATAGAGACAACCGGCGCTGGGGATACCTTCTGCGGTTGTGTGTTAAATTATGTGTTAGACCATGGAATTCAAAAGTTTAACAAAGAGGAACTTACGGAAATGCTTATATTTGCAAACGCTGCGGCAGCTTTAATCACTACGAAAAAAGGAGCATTGGCGGTGATGCCGGAACGGGAGGAAATCGAAGCATTGTTGGGAAAATGAGCTTGGACTGGTGTTAAAGTCTAAAATATGATACTATTAGTGTAGGTTTTACGGATTATTTCTGTAAGACCTACATTTTGTCTTTTTTGAGAACATATAAAAAGTAGGGGGGATTTCTATGAGAAAACATTATGTAGACAATATCCGTTGGATTACAGTAGTGATTGTGGTGTTGTATCACGTATTCTATATGTATAACGCTGAAGGTGTTGTGGGAGTTGTGGGTAAAATTTCAAATTTGGATGTGCAATATTATGACATGTTCCAATACATAGTTTATCCATGGTTTATGTTTTTATTATTTATGGTATCAGGTATGAGTTCCAAATTTTATCTGGATAAGCATACGGACAAAGAATTTCTGGCAAGCCGGACTACGAAACTTTTGGTGCCATCCACCATTGGATTGTTCGCTTTTCAGTTCCTACAGGGATATGTCAATACATTGCTCTCTGATGTGTTTACGAAAAGTCCGGAAATGCCACTTGCAGGAAAAGTTATCGTGATACTTTTAAGTGGAATTGGAGTGCTTTGGTACATTCAGCTTTTATGGGTGTTTAGTCTGCTTCTGTTTTTTATCAAAAAAATAGAGAGAGGACATTTGCTTTCTCTTGGGAAAAAAGCAGGTCCAATCACTTTACTTTTACTTTGCGTGCCGGCTTTTCTTACCGCACAGATTTTAAATACACCAATCATTGTGGTCTATCGTTTTGGCTGGTATTTCTTCGCTTTTTTGATGGGATACTTTGTTCTGTCACATGAGGCAGTAGTGGAACATTTGAAAAAATGGTTTCTACTCTTGCTTTTGATGGCAGTGGGGTTAGGTACCGTATTCTGCGTGATGTATTTTGGAAAAAATTATGCAGATCAGCCGGCAAATCGTTCCCTTTGGTTTGTGGAATATGGCTATTTTGCATCCTTGGCAATCATCGGAGGTATGGCAAAATACGGAGATATTTGCAATGGTTTTACCAAGTGGATGAGCCAGAGAAGCTTTGGGCTTTACGTATTCCATTATCTTGGCATCTCAGCCATGGCTTGGTATGTGGGACGACTAAAAATACTACCAACTCCGGTTACTTATCTATTGACGGCACTTGCAGGTTTTGTCGGTGGATATGTGTTATATGAGCTGATTTCCCGTATTCCTTTTTGGAGATGGGCAGTGCTTGGCATGAAGAAAAAGAGGGATAAAGAAAAATAAAGAAAAAATGGTGGGAATATGAAAGAAATCGTAGAATTATTAATGGCACAACAGGATAAAAAATACTGCAAATTTCAAAGTGGTTTAATACCGGGAACCGATGGGGATACCATGATAGGTGTTCGCACACCGGCGCTTCGGAAACTTGCGAAAGAGATTGCAAAGATGGATATTTGTGAGGCATTTTTACAGGAGGTGTCTCATAAATATTTTGAGGAAAAACAGCTGCATATGTTTATCATTTCCGAGTATAAGGACTTTGCAACCTGTGTGCAGGCAATCGAAAACTATCTGCCTTACGTGGACAATTGGGCAACTTGTGACCAGTCTACACCAAAGGTATTTCGAAAACATAAAGAAGAATTGCTCCCTTATATAGATCGTTGGATGGAAAGTGAGGAAACCTATACTATTCGCTATGGAATTCGTATGTTGATGAACGAATTTCTGGATGGGGATTTTAAACCGGAATATCTGGAAAAAGTGTGTCGTGTCCAGTCGGAAGAATATTATGTAAACATGATGATTGCCTGGTATATGGCAACTGCTCTTGCAAAGCAATGGGAGGCTACGGTGCAAGTATTGGAGAAGCAGGTGCTTTCCCCTTGGGTGCACAATAAATCCATTCAAAAAGCCTGTGAAAGTTTTCGCGTATCGGATGTACATAAAACCTATTTGCGTAGCTTAAAACTGGCAAATCGAAAGGGAGTGTAAAGGTTGCAATATGAAAATATCACAAAGGCTCTCTTTATAAGTCGCCCCAACCGTTTTATTGCGGAGGTGGAAATCGATGGGAAACCGGAGACTGTGCATGTGAAGAATACAGGAAGATGTAAGGAACTCTTGCTTCCCGGTTGCGAAGTGTGGCTTACGGCTCCAGGTACACCGAATCGAAAGACCAAGTATGATCTGGTGGCAGTGAGAAAGAGCAATGGTATGTTAATCAATATGGATAGTCAGGCGCCAAATAAAGTGGTGAAAGAATGGCTTGCAAAACAGAACTATGATAAAATCGTGCCGGAGTATACCTACGGTGCTTCTCGAATTGATTTTTACATGGAGCGGGGCAAGGAACGGTATCTGATGGAAGTAAAAGGTTGTACTCTGGAAGTAGATGGTGTCGGCTATTTTCCTGATGCACCTACAGAACGGGGCATAAAGCATTTGCGGGAGCTTATGAAAGCAGTGGAGGATGGATATCATGCCATTATTTTATTTGTCATTCAGATGGATGAGGTAAGAGAAGTGCGGGCAAATGTGGCTACCCATCCGGAGTTTGGCATAGCATTGGAAGAGGCAAAAAATGCAGGGGTGGAAGTGAAGTTCCTCACCTGTCATGTGGAGCCGGATCTTTTGGTGGCGTGTGATTAAAAAAAGAAAGGAGCAAACCCTTTGAATAAAATAGCATATTTTCATCTGCCAGGATTATTTGAATTCTATCCCTTTTATGAAGAATTTTTGCCTTTGTTTCGGATGCATCGGGAATACTTTTACGCTTGGTGTGAAATCGGTTCAATCTACGGTGTGCCGGGAGATTGCCTGTGGGCAGGGGGAAGAGTAGAGTACGGCGATACCAGCCCAAAACAGGTGTTGGAACTGGTGCAAAACTATGGAATATCGGCAAGACTGACCTTTAGTAATTCCCTATTGGAAGAAACACATCTAAAGGACCAGCGGTGCAATGACTTGTGCACTTTGTTCGCTAAAGAAAACAGGGTGGAAAATGGAGTAATTGTCCATTCGGATTTGTTGCTTTCATATTTGCAAAAACAGTATCCGAACCTGTACCTCGTATCCTCAACCACAAAAGTATTGACGGACTTTTCGGCATTTTTGCAGGAAGTAAAACGGGAAGAATTCCGCTATGTGGTGCCGGATTTTCGGTTAAATAAACGGTTGAAGGATTTACAGAAGATGACGCAGCCACAAAAAGATAAGCTAGAATTTCTTTGCAACGAGTGCTGTGATTTCGGGTGCAAAGACCGGAAACAATGTTACGAAGAAGTGAGCCGTATCCACCTTGGGGAAAACAAAGTGGAACACCAATGTAAATCCCAACATGCAAAAGAGGGGTATCGATTCTCTAAAGCAATGGAAAATCCGGGATTTATCAGTAGAGAGGATATCGAAAACTGGTATCTGCCAAATGGATTTTCCCAGTTTAAAATCGAGGGACGGGGACTTGGCAGCGCATTGGTTTTGGAATTTTTACTGTATTACATGACAAAACCGGAGTATCACATTCATGTGCGGGAGGCACTGTATTTGGATAATATGTTGGATTTGTTTTGATACTGATGATTTGTTTACGAATATAAATTTCAATTCGAGAATGTATAAATGTCTTTTTTTATCAAAGAACAGTTTTTCTTTGGATTATTATTTTCTGATTCATAAACTTTCCTATACCCAGTTGGTTACTTTATAAATGCAACTTCTACAGCATCGTAAACATTTCGATTTTGCAGCTTCTATTATGCTCAAGGTGCTGATATAGAACCTGTTCTTTATCTGTGCAAACGATTACTGTTTTGTGCTTACCGTTGATGTTGCTTATGGTGGCATCAGAGAATAAAGAGTCTGCATGCGTTATTGGGGGTGAAGAACAATATTCAAGAATAGAAGGTTTAAGAGCAATGTATTTTGGAGAAGAATAATAAACGTATAAAATGCAACATATTACTTGGACGAGATGTTAGATATTTTTTTTGCAAAAAATTCGTTGTTTTTTGAATACTTTTGTCAAATAATTGTCAATGTGTGGTATAATAGGGCGTATGTGGAATTATAGTTAGGGGATTAAATTGGGGATGAATGAAAAATATGTTGGTGTTTTTATGGGACAGCATTTGGGTGAGAATGTAAGTTGGACCGAAATTTTTTGTGATATTTGGTTAAAATATTCATTTGGATGTGTTTGCGTAAATACTGAATATCATCTTCTGTACGATTGAGTTGGGGAGCAGGTACAGATGAAGACGAGTTGAAAAGAAATATTGAGAGGTTGTTGAGTGCTGCAAAAGGATTGGTGTTTTAGATGGCAGGTTGGAATCTGAAAAATGGTTCGATAGCTGAATATAATGTAAATGAAGAACGAATATGGTCTTTGTTTAATTATGTTTTTTCTCCTTCCAGTAAAAAGAGAAATACATACAAGTTTGGATTGATCAAAGCATTGTTAGATAACGTGTTTAACGGGGAACAGACGATAGAAGGAGTGTATTACTCTTATGAAGAAATATTTGGAAGGTTTGCAGAAAATTATTGGAATTTGGTTGTAAAATATGACTTAAGACAAATGCGAAGTGATGGGAAATCATTTTTTTCAAAAATAGAGCTCATTTTGAAATCGGCAGTTTTAGAAAATGAAATTATAACCAATTTGGAGTTTTCATCGCTTGATGAGAAAAAGAAAAAAGAAATAATAAAGAAAGTTGTTACGGAATGTAAAACGTGTGTAGTTGGAGCTTTATATGAAGATTTTGATGGAATTATTTATTCTTTTGATTTGAAAGATAAAGGTTTAATCGTAAATTATTGTGTTCATGAATTTATGTTAAAGTATAAAACGGAGTTGGAAAATCTTAATTATTATTCGTGGGCTAGATTTTTGGAGCAGGTAAATGAGGATAATGCGTTAATCAGAGTGATAGAAAAACTTGAATTATCAACGCCTCATAGAGAAGATTTATCTATATATCGAGAAATTTTACGAAAAGAATTTGAAGAAGATACATGTTTTTACTGTGGAAGAAAGCTTAAAAATAAAATTCATGTGGATCATTTTATTCCATGGTCATTTGTTAAGGATGATAAAATTTGGAACTTTGTATTGGCTTGTCCGACTTGTAATATAAAAAAGAATAATAAAATTCCAGCTAGAGATTATTTAATTCTTTTAGAAAATAGAAATAAAAAAATACAGCAGATTGATAATTTGGTGATTAAACAGGAGTTTAATGGTTATTCAGATGATTTGCTTGGTCGAATGTGGAGTTATGCAAAATTAAGTGGATTAAAGGATATGAATTTTCAGGAGAAGTAGGTATAGAAGTACAGACTGTCACAAATGACAAATATACTTGAGGTGAAATTTCTTTTATAAAAGAAATTCATAATTTGATAATATTAAGAAAAAAATATGATGACGGTAATATTTTAAGGGAGCAAGTATAATCATATTGATGAACATTTATGCCTTAGATCATTTCCTCAAAATATATCAAATTCAGAAGAACAGGCAAAAAAACGGAAAGAATATCGTGAGGAAATCCTTGCAAATAATGGAATTGCTGTATTTATATTTGGAAATAAAAAAGATAGTCAAGGAAACAAGGTTGAAGCAAATGGATGCTGGCAGGAATATCAAATAGCGAAGGAAAAAGGGTGTTTAATTATCCTTGTTGGTAGTACCGGTGATGTTGCGAAAAAAATATTAGAGGATTTAAAATTGGATAAAGGCAACAACAGATGTTGGATTAATTACAGAGAATACACTAATTGAATCCAATATAGTATGTTTCGAAAAACATAGAGCCTTTTTTAAAGAGAAAATAGGTAAAAATTTTTCTTTTAATGTTTTGTTCCAGAAATGGTTAAAGAGCAATGCCGGAAAGACTTATGGTGATGCAATTAATGCATATTATCAGATTTTAGAAGAAAAGAAAAAAGGTAAAACAACGATTGATAAACAATTTGAGTATAATACATACATTCGGGATTTCTTCGAAGATAATCAAGGAAGAGATTTGGAAGAAGCTATTATCTGTTGGAAATATAAAAAGAGTTTGCAAGGACACAATCGTTATGAGAAGTCTGACCTTGTTGCGTTAGACTGACAACTTCAGTCTTGCGGAGAGATTGAAAGCAACAGAAGATTTGAATTTTATGCTCTTTTGACTACAATTGTGTGTGTCAAAAGATTTTGACAAGGATAAAAAGTCCATTGTCAAAGCCTTTTGATAGCATTAATATCTGTTTTTGATTAAGATACAAGTGCAAGGAGGTGTATTGAATGGAACTCGGGAATCAAATTAAGAAATATCGTTCGGAACTTCAAATTTCACAAGAACAATTAGCGGACCGCATATATGTGTCTCGACAAACTATTTCAAATTGGGAGAATGAGAAAAGTTATCCAGATGTAAATAGTTTGATTCTTTTGAGTGAAGTATTCCAAACCTCCATTGATAAATTAATCAAAGGAGATATTGAAATTATGAAAGAAAAAATTAATGAACAAGAAATTAAGAAACTCAATTACTATGGTAACATTTTTGGCGTGCATTTTGCAATTACGATTTTATCGGCAGTCCCATTGTTCTTTTGGTTGGAACAGCTTGCATTTATTCCGTTTGGAATTCTTTTTGTAATTACGATGTATTGGGCTTTGAAAGTGGAAAAGGTGAAAAAGGACAACGATATTCAGACATACAAAGAGATTGTAGCCTTTTCAGAAGGTAAAAGATTAGACGAAATACAGAAGCAACGAGAAATCGGAAAACGACCATATCAAAATGTACTGAAAGGGATTGTAGCCGGAATTGTTACAATAGTGGTATGTTTCTTGATTGGACTACTGTTTCATTTGCTTGGGAATTAAACAATCGTTATTAGGATAATAGGTATGAGAAACGACTGCGAAATTTCAGTCTTACTGAGAGATTGAAAGCACGCATGAATTTGAATTTGCGGAGGAGAACACATATGAAATACAAAGGAACGCTTATTGTTGTTAAAGATTGTAACCGTGCGCTAAAGTTCTATAGTGATATGTTTGGGTTTCAACTGCTTCAAGATAACGATGGAAATATGGAATTGACGAATAACTTGTATTTACAGGAATCGGGTTACTGGGAACAATTTACAAAAAGAAGCATTATTTCAAACAGTAATCAGTCTGAATTATACTTTGAAGAACCTGACATAGAACAGTTTGTAGAGCGTCTTGAGACACTTTACCCTAAAACCGAATACGTCAATTACCTGATGACACACAGTTGGGGGCAAAAGGTGGTCAGATTTTATGACCCTGACGGAAATCTGATCGAAGTCGGAACACCTGTATAATCTGGCTCGACAACTTTCAGTTTGTACCGCCTTTGTATTACTCTTCCGTGAGCAGATTTCATCTGCCCATGGGAGTACTTTTATGCCTTAATGGTAACTGCCCTTACAGCTACCATGATACAAAAGATTCAGACCTGCCGAAAGAATAAGCCACCAGCTTAGCACATTAATATCTACCGGAATCAGTGAAACAGATAACATTGACAATGTAACACTGATAACACAAAGTGCTACGGACACAGCCTTTCTAAGTTCTGCAACACTAGTGTTTTTGTAATATTGCCATCGGTCATCACACTTTTCTGTAATCCTGTCAAATGCTATTTTCACAAGTAGAAATATGCCTGCCGCAATCCCAACAGACACTAAAGCAATAATACCAACTACCACGATGCAGAAACCAATCAGGTATGGTGGCAACTACATCCTTGTTGACAAAAAAGATATAACCAGTTTGAACAATGCTGATAAAAGCAATTACCCATGTCCATACGCCAAGTGTAGCGGTTTGCGTTCGCAACTTTTCCTGTAACTGCATTTGCATATCTGCTTTTACTTGCTTGCAGATATGCTTAGCTTCAACGGAAATATGAGCGTGAAAAGGCAGAACGGGAAGCAAAAGAAAAAGGGTTATCTGAGGCAGTCGGATGACTGTCCCAGAAATAACCCTGTGATAGTGAAGCATGTGAGTATTTGGAATTGTTTTTGAGAAATTTATTGCTAGACGAGAAGAATGCACTTTATAATCGTTCTATGCATATTAGTGGAATGTTCTCAAAAGCGGACATTGAAAGTGCAGAAGCGGACATTGAAAGTGCAGAAGCGGACATTGAAAGTGCAAAAGCGGACATTCGAAATAAATTACTTACTTTTTCAGATACAATTTCAGAAAAAACAGTAAAACAATCAGTTGAATTGTTTTTAAGATGTGAAAAGGAAGAATATTTTGGAAGAACGATTGTTGAAGAGATTACAGGGTTAAAATCAACAAGAGCATCTGAGTTGATTAAAATCCTGGTTGATAGCAAGGTAATTGTACCTGTAACTGGGCATGGAAAAGGAAAGTATCGGTTTACAGTATAGAAAGGAATAGATGTTATGGTAAAGAAAATTATGCGTGATCCCTTATTTCTAGCACAGAAGTCGGTGGATGCAAAAGAAGCGGACAAGCAGGTTATAACGGATTTACTGGATACTTTGAAGGCAAATTTGGATCACTGTGTTGGAATGGCTGCAAATATGATTGGTGTAAAGAAGAATATTATTGTTGTGGCAGTGGGACCATTTCAATTTGCAATGATAAATCCGGTGATTACAAAGAAATCCGGAGCATATCAGACGGAGGAAGGATGCCTTTCTTTGCAGGGAGTAAGGCCCTGTACCAGATATCAGGAAATCGAAGTGGAGTATCTTGATCAGAATTTTAAAAAGCAGCATGGAAAGTATTCCGGTTGGACTGCACAGATTATTCAGCATGAGATTGATCATTGTAATGGGATTGTGATTTGAGTTCTTTTCGGCTGTTTTGTATGGTAAAATAAAAGAAAAATGTGGTGGGATAAAGTCAGAAAAACAAGGAGGCAAAATTATGAAGTCTTTTAATACGAGTGCAATTTGTTTTTGGTATCGGGTATATTTGGGTGTTGATGTTATTGATTCCAAATTTNNAAGATTATGAAATATATGAAAAAATGAGACTTGAATGATATAATAGACACAATGATAAAGCAATGCTTGATGAAAATTGAAACTGAAAATTTTAACAGAAGGAGTTTTTTTAGTGAATATACAGATTTTTGGAACAAAGAAATGCAAAGATACTAGGAAGGCAGAACGGTTTTTTAAAGAACGTCGCATTCCTTTTCAATTTGTGGATATGAAGGAAAAAGGCATGAGCAAGGGGGAATTTACATCGGTTGCAAATGCTAATGGCGGTTTGGAAAATATGTTAAATCCGAATGCGAAAGATCAGGATGCTTTGGCGTTAATTCAGTATATTGCACAGGAAGATAAGCTGGAGAAAATTCTTGAAAACCAGCAGGTGATTAAGACACCTATTGTAAGAAATGGAAAGCAGTCTACGGTTGGGTATCAGCCCGATGTATGGAAAACATGGGAATAAACTATGATGCTAAAGGTAAAGAAAAGAAGTATCATAGTTACGTGATTGAGGAGTGGGAAAATATATGACATTAGTAAGGACACAAGGAGGATGACGGAATATGGAAATCAAAGATAAAAGAATTGACGGTGGAAAGGCATTTGATTGGGGAAAAACCTCCAATGAATACGCAAAGTACAGAGACATTTATCCTGCCCTTTTTTACGAAAAAGTGGCAAATAGAGGACTTTGCATCAAGGGACAAAAGGTGTTGGATTTAGGAACGGGAACTGGAGTGCTTCCTAGAAATATGCACTCGTATGGTGCTGATTGGACAGGAACGGATATTTCTAAAGAGCAGATTGCAAAGGCTGTGGAATTATCGAAGGCTGCCGGAATGGACATTACTTATCAGGTGGGAGCAACAGAAGATTTGGATTTCCCCGAGGAAACTTTTGATGTGATTACGGCTTGTCAATGTTTCTGGTATTTTGATCATGAAAAGGTGATGCCTATGCTTTCTAAATGGTTGAAACCAAACGGAAAGTTAGTGCTTCTTTATATGGCATGGTTGCCTTTTGAAGATGCCATTGCGGGAGCAAGTGAAGAAATTGTTTTAAAATATAGTCCAAAATGGTCCGGTGCAGGGGAAACTCGTCATCCAATCTGGATACCGGAATGTGCGGATGCTTGTTTTATATTGGAAGAGCATGAAGAATATGACGTGAATGTGGCATTTACAAGGGAAAGCTGGCACGGAAGAATGAAGGCATGTAGAGGTGTGGGAGCTTCTTTAAGCGGTGAAGAATTGGCGAAATGGGAAGAGGAACACTGGAATATGCTACAACAAAAGGCACCGGAACATTTTGAGATACTTCACACGGCAGCCATTTCTGTGTTGAAGAAAAAGTTTTAGAAGGAGAGCAAAATGAAACTTTTAGCAGTGGGAGCCGGGGGTTTTTTAGGGGCAGTGCTTCGATATTTGATTGGAAAAATTCCTGTGAGTGAAAGTACGGTGTTTCCAATCAAGACATTTTTTATCAATGTGATAGGATGTCTTTTGATTGGGATGATTGCTGTATATTCAGCCAAACATACCAAAATTGATGAGAAATGGGTATTGTTTTTGAAGGTTGGATTTTGTGGCGGCTTTACTACATTTTCTACCTTTGCTTTGGAAACAACAGATTTGTTAAAGTTAGAGCATCTAGGGCTTGCTTTTCTGTATATCTTTTTGAGTGTATTTGTTGGATGTGCCGTAATTTTTGGAGTGATGCAACTGTCAAAATAGTGGAGTTCATAAAAAGGAAAGATAAGGTGTGACTCATGTATTTGATTTCTGTATATTTTGATGAAAAGACATATAAAACCTTGCAAAAGCTGATAGAACGTGTGGCAAAGGCAAGTGGAAATATGTTTATGATGGAACATCAGGTGCCACCACATATGACGATAGGGGCGTTTGAAACTAATCAATTGGAGGATGCGATTTTGGCTTTTCACCAGTTTCAGAAGAAGTTTACCAGTGGAAAGATACGAATTATGTCCATGGGACAGTTATTGCCTTATGTTTTGTACGTGACTCCGGTGCTAAATGAATACTTGCAAGGGTTAGCAGAAGATGTGAACGAGATATTGGAGCAGGTGCCAAATATAAGGAAAAGCAAGTATTACCGACCATATTCCTGGTTGCCGCATATTACCATTGGAAAGACTCTGGCGAAGGAAGAAATGGTGAAGGCATTTGAGACTATGCAACAGTATTTTGTGCCTATGGAAGCTACGGTGATGGAAATAGGATTGGCAAGAACCAATCCACATGAGGATTTGATACGGTTTGGTGAGAGTAAGTTGGAGGNNGGAATAGGCTATCACAAGGACAAGCCACTTTTGTATTATGGAGCAAAATTGCTGATGGAAAAGGGATTTGAAGTGTTTTCTGTTTCTTTTCATGATATGCCGGGAAAAATCATGGGTGACAAAGATATGATTAGAAAAGCTGCTGAGATTGCTTTTTCACAGGCAAAAGAGCAACTTTCGGATATTGATNNGTATTGGAACGGTTGCGTTGGCAAAATATGTTCATGACTTTGATATTAAGGCAGGTCAGATTTGGTATACACCGCTTGAGGATACCTTTTCTTTTATGTCAAAGGATGTGATTTCCTTTATTGGGGATGAGGATCCCTGGTCTGATGTGGCGAAGGTGAAAGAAATTGCGTCGGAGCAAAAGATTCCCCTCTTTTCTTATCCAAAGTGTAATCATTCTTTGGAAACTTCTAGGATACAGGAAAATATTGTGGTTTTGCAGGATGTTATGAATAAAACTGAAAAATTTGTTGAGGAAAATGTGAGGTAGCATGTTACTTCACATTTTTTTCACGTTTTAAACACAACTTTTCCATTGACTCTTCAAGTATGGTTCACAATTTTAAATTACAATACGAATATAAACAACGAAGGAATATCATAAATACAAGGTGAAAGATGTTTCGCTGAAAATGATTGAAACTGAAATGTGATGTCATGGAGGTGTCAAAGGAATACAGTAAAGACGGTACCTTCAATATTGAAACATAGGGATTGAGGATAAGTACTAAGAAGGGATTGATTATTATGAGAAAAGATTATTTATTTCGAGTATTTGCCTGTGCTGCATTAGCTACCAGCATGGTTGTAACAGGAGTAGGATGCAGCCAGAGTACGAATAACAACACAGAAGTTTCTTCTGAAGTGGAAGATGGAAGTGTGACAGGTATGGTACAGTCAGTATCTGATACGGAAATTACGGTAGCTGTCATGGGAAATGCACCAGGTGGACAAAAAGATGGTAAAGCATCGGATTCAGCAAATGGTGAAAGCTCAGACAGTTCAACAGACGGTCAAAGTAGTGCCGCCACTTCTGATGATAAAAAATCAGGTGACACAAATGGTCAGCCACCAGAAAGACCGGACGGAGACGGCTCGAGTGATACAAACGGTCAGCCACCGGAAAGACCAAATGGAGACAGTTCAAGTGATAACCATGGACCAGGAAATATGGAAACAAAAACATATACTATCAATGACAGTACTGAAATTAAAGATGCTGAAGGAAACACGATTTCTGCATCAGATTTAAGTGAAGGACAAATGGTTGAAATTACCTGCGACTCGGATAACATTGCACTTACCATTACCGTATCCAGCCATCAGGGACCTGGTGGAAACGAGGGCAATGGCGGAAATGGAGCACCTGGAGGAAACGCATCACAGCCAACTTCCTATGATGCGGTAAATAGTTTTACGGAAGATAAAACATTGGATGGAAAAACTGTTTCATCAACAGGAACCGATGAAAGTGCTGTTTATGTTTCCAATGGGGCAAATGTAACCCTTTCCAATACTACGGTAAAAAGAACATCCAGCGACAGTACAGGTGGAGACTCAGCCAGTTTTTATGGAGTTGGAGCTGCTTTGTTGACAACAGACGGGACATTGACGGTATCTGATTGTAATATTGAGACAGATTCAGCCGGTGGTGCAGGCGTATTCGCCTACGGTGATGGTGTGGCAAAGGTTTCCAATACAACCATTACTACAAAACAGGACACTTCAGGTGGAATTCATGTTGCCGGCGGTGGAACATTGGAAGCAACCAATCTTACGGTTGAAACAAGTGGCGGTTCAGCTGCAGCCATTAGAAGTGACCGTGGCGGCGGAACAATGACGGTGAAAGGTGGTTCTTACACGACTAACGGTTCAGGTTCACCGGCAGTATATTGTACGGCAAATATCACCGTAGATGATGCCACATTGACGGCAAATGGATCAGAGGCAGTATGTATTGAAGGATTAAATAGTCTTAGTCTTACAGACTGTAACGTTACAAGCAATATGCCGGAAAACGAGCAGAATGACTGTACATGGAGCGTTATTTTATACCAGAGTATGTCAGGAGACTCGGAAGTAGGAAACAGCCAGTTTACCATGAAAGGCGGTTCTCTTGTTTCTAATAATGGCGGATTATTTTATACAACAAATACAGAAAGTACATTTACCATAGAAGATGTAGATATTACCACATCAGGAGACAATGATTTCTTCTTGAAATGTACAGGTAACAGCAATGCCAGAGGTTGGGGCGAAACAGGTAAAAATGGAGCACAATGCACATTTACAGCCATTAAGCAGAAAATGACCGGCGATATAATCTGGGACAGTATCAGTGAGCTTACTTTAAATGTAACTGAAAAGAGCGTATTGAATGGTGCTATTGTTCAGGATGAGTCAAATGCCGGAGATGGTGGAGACGGATTTGCCAATGTTACAATCGACAGTTCNNCATTACAGTAACTTCATATGAAAAATAATTGATACAAATGTTCTCTCAGAGTCTTTATATGCAAGAATTCTGAGAGAAAACTAATAGTTTTGGATGATTATCAGGTAATATAGTACAACAATTAAGTAGTGTATTTTATCGGATTGACATAATATGAAAATGTCAGTTTCGTAAAAATACACTATTTTTATTTGGGGTGATATCAGAAGAATAAAATGAGGGGGGCTATATAAGCTTTATAACTAAAAAAATGTAGAACATGATATTTCTTAATGAACAAATCCGTACTGTTCTTATAATTTAAGAATAATAATTAAAAGGTTGTTTTAAATATGAAAAATAAACTAAAAATATTACTAAAATATTACTTTTTGTTTATTATTTTATGTTTCGTACTATGGATAAACGTTATGTATGCCGATAAAATAATAAATGTAAAATAATGGCAAAGATACTAAAAATACAAACTTCCTCTTATTTTGATAAAAATGTAAAAAAATGGTAGGAGGGGACAACTACGTGTTATAATTGTCATTGTGTGAGTAGTCAAAAAAAAGGGGGATTATCATGATTGAGTACAAAGAGGGGAAGATTGATTTTGAAAAGTTGGAGATTAAGGACATTATTGATGTCGATGTATTACAGAGTTTTTTGGATAACTTTGCCATTGCGGTAAACTGCGCTGCTGTATCTGTAGATTTAAGTGGAAATGAAGTGACTAGACCAAGTTATTATCGTGATTTTTGTCAGGACTATATTCATAAATCCACGATAGGAGATCAGCGTTGTGCCGTTTGTCATAATGAGATGGGTGAAAAAGCAGTAAAGCAGGGAAAGCCTTTTATCGGACATTGTCATGCCGGACTTATTGATTTTGCAGCACCAATTATTGTAGAGCAACACCATATTGGAACGGTTCTTGGAGGACAGATTTTGGATAGTGAACCAGATTTGGAACGTATGAGAAATATGGCACCGGAACTTGGAATATCGCCGGATGCATTGGCGAAAGCCGCAAAGAAAATAGATATCGTAGCAACTAAAAATATTCAGGCTGCAGCAGAAGTGTTGTTCGTGGTAGTAAATGAGATGGCACAAAGTGGATATAGCCGTTTAGAGATTGAATATTTATCAAATACATTAGCAGACAATTTTATCCGAATTTCGGAAGTGGTTGAAAATCTGACAAATTCAGCAAATGATATTACAAATAACCAGCATGGATTAGAGAATGAAATCAATGAAGTCGGTACTTTGATCAATGAAATAGAAAAAATCATGAATTCTATTATGGATATCGCAAAGCGAATTAAGATGATTGGTCTGAATGCTTCCATTGAAGCTGCAAGATTAGGAACAACTGGACAGGGATTTGCGGTTGTTGCCAGTGAGATACAGCATTTATCTGCTAATACAACCCAGATTACATCCCAGGTTACAAACCTGAATAAGAGCATTGGGGAAAAGCTTTCAAGTACCATTGCAAATTCGCAAAAAACACTTAGTGTAACGGAAAATCAGTCATCTGAAATGAAGGAATTATACAAAACCATTCAGGATTCTGTAAAATTAGCAGAAAATATTCGTGCTTTATTTACAGAATAATTGTTAGGAATAAAACAACAGGTTGACAGCTGTGATAATGCTTCAAATATATAAATGTTCTATCGGAATCAACTTTATACCATAATTTATACTATATTTTCCTTGGATAAAAAGATCAGGATAGAACATAAAAAAGGGGAGGGCTTACTATGGAGCAGAAAAAGAAAAGGTTAACATTAACTAAAGCATTATTGATGATTGGTTTGTTACCAACCATTGCAGTTGCCATTATTATGACGGTAACGGTGGCACTAGAGTTTCGCAATTATATTGAAGACAATATGGAGAAAGAAGTGGAACTAGCTGCAGAAAGTTTACAGTCACATTATCAGGCTTTACTTCAAGAAGGTAAACTTGAAGGCGAGGATGGTCAATGGAAATATGATACAACGTATGTAGATTTACATTTGGATGAAAACATTAATATGACATTGTTTAAAGAGGATGTACGATTTGCAACTTCCTTAAAGAATGATAATGGAGAGAGAAATGAAGGTACTACTGCAGCACCTGAAATTTGGGCTGACGTAAAAAGTGGAAAGGATTTTCATGATAAAAATGTGAAAATCGGTGAAAAAGAATATTATGTTTGCTACCTGCCGATTAAAGATACCAGCGGAACAGTAGTTGGTATGGCATTTGCCGGTGAAGAGGATACTTTACTGGGAGATAAAGTGAGAGAAGAAATTATTAAGTTTATATTGATTATGGTGTTTGTGTTGGCTGTTTCTACCATGACTACAACGTTGGTAGCTCTTAAAATGAAGAAACCAATTGTTGCAATTATTGACAAGGTTAAAGTATTTTCCGGTGGTGATTTTACCGGGGAAATTGCAAAATCTTCAGATATCAGAGAAATTGAGGATTTGGAGGACAGTACTATAAAATTACAGCATGAGATTACTGCAATATTACAAAAAGTCACAAACTCTGTAGATGGTGTATTGTCTGCAAGTGATGAAGTATATAAGATGAGTGAGGAAACTGCTGCCAATGCCAATGCGGTAAATACAGCAGTGGATGAAATCTCAGAAGGTACTGTGTCTACGGCACAGGATATTGAAAAAGCAACCGTTAGCGTTATGGAAATGGGAAATCAGATTACAGCCATTGTAGACAATATCTCAGATTTGAATAAGATTGTTGATGAGATGCGTGATGCAGCAAGAGTTGCAAGAGGCAACATGGTGGAACTTGACGATTCAAATACTAAGACAGGAGATTCTATGACAGTAGTATCGGATAATGTTCAACAGACAGATGAAGCGGTACATCAGATTGAAGAAGCAGTACAGTTGATTTCAAGTATTGCGGCGCAGACGAATCTGTTATCTTTAAATGCTTCAATTGAAGCGGCAAGAGCAGGCGAAGCAGGTAAGGGCTTTGCAGTTGTTGCGGATGAGATTAAGCAGTTGTCAGATGAGTCAAATGAGTCAACAAAGAAAATTGCTGATGTGTTACATATTTTATCTGAAAATTCGGCACGTTCTATGAGTGCTATGGAAGAAATGCGTGAATTACTTGCTTTACAACAAGCAAAACTTCAAGAAACAAAGGAGCGTTATGAAGTAGTAAATAACGGTATCCGTGACACAATGACCAGAACGGAAGAAATCAATCAGATGGCTGTTGCTTGTGATAAAGACAGAGAAGATGTTATGGATCTTATTCAAAGTTTGTCTGCTTTGTCTGAGGAAACTGCATCTAGCACACAGGAGACAACATCTACTATGAGTGAAGTTAATAATAAGGTTGGAATGATTTCAACTCATTCGGAAGAACTTAAGAGATTGGCTGACAATTTGAACGAAGAGATGGAAGCGTTTAAAATCTAACGAATAGAAAGACAACAGGTGCCTATTGCGCTTGTTGTCTTTATTCTATTGCATTATAGTTTGATTTGATATAAGATAGTTTAAGATGACATAAGATAAATATGATAACAAAGAAAGGTATGTAAAATGCTGTTATGAAAGGTGTTTTTGTATTTGTCATGGAGTCATAGAAAAGGAAAGCGAGGAGAAAAATATGAAAAACAAAGGATGTTATGCATTGGGAGGCATAAGCGCTGTGATTTCACTGCTGATTATTGCCATGGTTCGCATGGTTGACGTAAGTGCTATTGGACCAAATGGAACAAGCATTGGGTTATCTCATATCAATCAAAAAGTACACGAAACTATTGGAGTAAATCAAATTTGGTACGATATCACTGAAATATTAGGTGGCGTAGCTATTTTAGTTGCAGGTATTTTTGCGTTGGTTGGATTCGTTCAGTTGGTGAAAGGAAAGAGCCTTGCAAAAGTTGATAAAGAAATCTATGCAGTGGGTGGTTTGTATGCAGTAGTTGTTGTATTGTATGTTCTTTTTGAAAAAGTTATCATCAATTACCGTCCGGTAATCATGGATGGTGAAACTGCACCGGAAGCTTCTTTTCCATCATCACATACGATGCTTACCTGTGTTGTTATGGGAAGCGCTATTATATTGATTGGAAAATACATTCAGTCGGAAGGATTAAAAAAGATTTTACAAATTGCTGCAGCCGTTATTTTAATTGTTACGGTTGTTGGACGTTTGATATCCGGAGTACATTGGTTTAGTGATATCATGGGTGGTATTTTTATCAGTCTTACATTGGTATCAATTTTTGCCGGAATCGTAAAATCATTCGAAGAATAAAAAACACAAAAAAGGGACTAAGTTTGTTTCTGTCTATGTGGCAGAAAAAACATAGTCCTTTTCTTTTTTATCTCTATTTGTTGTAGCTGGTTTTTGTTGCTTTATTGCTTCAAAAACTATCACATTATGTGTGATGTTGGATTAGAATGTTTCGTGTATGGATTACTTACAGTTTTACCGTCTCAACAATTTTTCTGTTTTCAAAGATATTGTAACTTGTAATTCCACTTTCTTTTAAAATATCAGCCACTTTGTCAAAATCGTATGCCAAATGCTCTGGTTTATGGGCATCGGAACCGATGGTGATGGTAGTACCGCCTAATTCCAAATAGCGTTTTAAAAGCTTGGAATGAGGGTGGGCAAATGGCAGACCGTATTTCAATCCTGCGGTGTTTACTTCAATTCCTTTGTTGTACTTTATAATCGTTTTTAGTACCTCATCGATTTCTTCCTGGAATTCATCCGGATTATAGATGAAATTTTTGTCAGGCACGTAGCGGACGATATAATCTAAGTGACCGTACACATCAAAATTTTGAAATGCTTCGATGTTTTCGCAAATAGATTTGAAATAATTACGAATACCCTGTGCACTGTCATTTTGAATGGTTTCCCAATAATCCGGAAAATAAGGATCATAATTGTCGAGCAAATGGGAAGAAGCAATAACAAAGTCAAAAGAGTACTGACCAAGCAAGCCGTTTAACTGTTTTACAATGTTTGTCTTTATGCCTAATTCAATACCCGTAAGTATTTTTATATCGGAGCCGTATTTACGGTTCATATCTTCAATTTTTCTGATATATTGTTCTACATCAAATTCAAAAGGTTTTTCCTCTTCAAAATATCCTTTCGGAAAATCATAATCCATATGATCCGTAAAACAAAGTCTTGTAAGTCCTAATTCAATGGCACGTTCAATAGTGGCTTCCATAGGGGTGTCCGAGTCTGTGGAAAAGTCACTGTGAACATGATAATCAGCTAATATTTTCATATAGACCTCCTAATCATTAACCTGTGTAATACCGGAAATGTCCGGTGAAATCATCAGAGAATAATTTGTATAATATACGACAAATCCTGGTTTTCCGCCACTTGGTTTTTTGACATTTTTCTTTTCGGTATAGTCGATTTCTACTTTGTCCTGACCAGAACCTTTGGAAAAATGTCCTGCAAGCCTTCCGGCTTCTTCAAAAGTTCGGTCCGGTAATTCGTTTCCTTCTGTTTTTACAACAACATGGGAACCGGCAATGCCTTTAGCATGGAACCACCAGTCGTTTCCTGTGGCAAATTTAAAGGTAAGCTCGTCATTTTGGAAATTGTTTTTGCCAACATACATATGGAAACCGTCTGAAGAAATAAAGTGCATCGGTTTGCTTGACAGCTGTTTCTTTTTCTTGCCAACGGGACCACGGCGCTTTAAGTAGCCAAACTGGATAAGTTCTTCTTTGATTTGTGATAAATCCTCGTTTGATGTAGCGATATCAAGGGCACTGCTTATTGATTCCAAGTGGGCAATCTCATCCTGGGTTTCTTTTGTTTGCACGGATAATGCTTCAAAAGTACGTTTTAATTTATTGTATTTTGCAAAAAATTTCTTACCGTTTTCGATAGCAGATAAGGTAGGATCTAATGGAATGGTGATTTCCTCATTGGTGTAATAATTAAGGCAGGTCATTGATTTTGCACCTTCTTCCACATTGTAGCCGTAGGTGTTTATAAGTTCTCCGTAAACCTTGTATTTATCACGCTTTTCCGTATCTTTTAATTGTCTAAGCTGTAAATCATATTTTTTTGTGCTACGCTCTAGAGAGTTACTGATAATCTTTCGAAGGTCCACAGATTTTTGTTGCATTCTTGAATACAGGTCTTTTTGGGCGTAGTAAGTTTCCAAAAGTTTTGAAATGGTTTCATAGTTTTGTGTTTCGTAGCCTTCATAAGAAGAGAGGACTACTGATGCGTATTCTACAGGCTTCTGGTCTTTGTAAATGATGTTTGGTGCAAAGTTACCCGAGGTAACATCTTCCATAAGACGCTCAAAGTTGCGGTACAAATGAATTTGTTCCATTTCTGAAAAAGCAGAAGTAGGAAGACTTGCATCAAGGCTTGACCTTACACAAAGCTCGTTTGCCATCAGTGGGCTAAATCCGATGAGGGATGTGTAAATGGCTTTATTAAGAGGAAGTGGCTTTTGAAAAATAGCAGGAATAAAATCTTCCTCTGTAATGGTGTTTGGATCGGCTTTTTCCTGTGTCTGTGGAATAAAGTATTCTCTGCCGGGAAGCACTTCACGGACGGAGCTGACAAAACCGGAAATATGTTTGATACTGTCAATAATCATATTTTGGTCATCCACAAAGATGATATTACTGTGTTTTCCCATAATCTCAATGATGAGATATTTGGTGCAAAGATCCCCGAGTTCATTTAAATGCTCGATTTCAATTTTGATGATACGCTCTAACTGTGGTTGGGTAATTGAAATGATACGGGCACTGTTTAGATGTTTTCGAAGCAACATACAAAAATTTGGTGCCACCATAGGACTTGGTTTATTGGTATCTGTCAAATATACCAGTGGAAGACTGGCGTTTGCAGAAATGAAAAGTCGCTCCTGACCGCTATTTGCCTTGATTGTCAATAAAAGAGCATCTTTTTCCGGCTGCGCGATTTTATTGATACGGCCGCCTACTAAGTGGTCTGATAATTCTTTTGTAAGGTTGGATATTACGATTCCGTCAAATGCCATTTATGTCACCTCCCGCTTTTTTTCAACTTTCGGATGTATTTAAAGGTTTCCTTTTCGCCCTTTTCTGCAAGCATGGTTAAAAGGTTCGACAAGATTTCAGCAGTTTCCGGATGAATCATGCGGTGGTCTTTTCGAACATTAAAATATTCCAAAGGACTCTGGTCTGTATAGTTTTCTTTCATGTATATCTTGCTTGCGGCAACTCGGTCGCAGAACATTTCAATCACATATTTTGTAGGCATTGGAGCAGGAGACATCTGATGTGTCTCGCGGCTGTAATCAGTCCAGTATTCAAAATGATGTCTGTTACGACCTTTGTGATGCATCCAGGCAAGAGAATAGCCGTATGCGTCACGCTCACCCTCGTTTGGACTGCGATATCCCTGATAGTATCTGGCACCAACCCAGAATTCTGTTGGACTGTATTTTGAAAGATCGTGAAGAAGCCCCTGCCAGAATATACCTGCTTTGAAACAGTTTTTAATTACCTGATGGCGGTGCTTCGTAATAGTTCTAAAATGCATATATGTTTTCTTTAACGTGATACGTTGTTTTTCCATGTTAATCCTCCTGCTTACCTAAATATTCTCTTGAAATTCTTGAATAAAAAGATTCTTAGAGAACACCTAATACAACATATTATAAGTAAAATATTTTTTTATGTAAACCCACATTTCTGTCTTTTTTGCCCCATGACATAAATTAAAGTCGATTGACATTGAAACTAGATGTTGACACAGTTGTCTGTGATTTCTCTTTGTATGTTGGGTAAAGGTGTTTTAAAGATATGATGATTTTTGATTGAGAGTGTATGAAAAATATGGTAAAATAGGGTGCTATTTGTAAAAATGTTATAAATAGCAGGTATCGGATGATAAAATAAGTTTTTGAACAGAATTACGTACTAGTTAATCAAAGGAGAAGAAAATGAATGCAAAGGTGTTTTTGAAGTGCTTTATTGTAGGAATTGTATTGTGTATGTGTACATTTGGTTTTTTATATTGGGAAGGGATTATTGTAGTTAAAAATTCACTGGATAAAAAATATTCGGTAAAAGGAATTGATGTGTCACATTATCAAGGGGAGATTCCATGGGAGAAAGTTAAGGATGACATGAATATAAAGTTTGCTTTTATTAAGGCAACAGAGGGAAGTAATTATGTGGATGAAAACTTTGCAGAAAATTGGGAAAATTCAAAAAAGAGCGGACTGTATGTGGGTGCGTATCATTTTTTCAGTTTCGACAGTCCAGGGAAAAAACAGGCAAAGAACTACATAGAAATTGTGAAAAAAAGAGAAAAAATGCTGCCACCGGTAGTGGATGTGGAATATTATGCTGACAAATTTTCAAATTCGCCAAAGGTATCGGAATTAAGAACAGAGTTGGATGATTTTTTGTATGAGATTGAAGAAGCGTATGGGTGTAAACCGATTATTTATACCACTGCCTCTGTTTACGCTAAATATATCAATGAGTATTTTAACGGATATCCTTTGTGGATACGGAATGTGTATTACAGACCGTTAATGTTGAAAAATCGTCAGTGGACATTCTGGCAGTATTCAGAAAGTGAACCATGGCCATACAAGAAAAAAGGAACGGAAATTTGTGTGGACATGAATGTGTTTGCAGGAAATTATAAGAGCTTTTTGCGTTATTTTAATTTGGAGGAGTAAAGATGATTGAAGGTTTGATTTTTGACATGGATGGTCTGATGATCGATACGGAAAAACTGCTTCACAAGTATTGGTGTCAGGCTGCAAATGAGTTAGGGTACCCTATGAAGGTGGAACATGTGCTTCAGATTCGAAGTCTTGCGGCAAAATATGCTATTCCGAAATTGAAGGGAATGTTAGGGGAAGATTTTGATTATTATAAAGTCCGTGCCAGACGTATGGAACTGATGAAACAGCATATTTTAGAGCATGGTTTGGAGGAGAAAAAAGGTCTTTTGGAAATCCTTGAATACGGAAAACAAAGAGGCCTTAAAATGGCAGTTGCCACGGCTACAGATTTAGAAAGAACTACCATGTATCTAAAAAGCATTGGAAAGTTTGACTATTTTGACGCAATCGTGTGTGGCTCTATGATTGAAAATGGAAAACCGGAACCGGATATTTATTTGGAAGCGGCAAAAAGACTTGGGTTAAATCCTTCTGTTTGTATGGCGTTGGAAGATTCTCCAAATGGAATATTATCGGCTTACCGTGCAGGTTGTAAACCGGTGATGGTGCCGGATATGGATGAGCCGGATGAAGATACGCTAAAAAGAGTATTTGCGGTGAAGTCCGATTTGACACAGGTGGTTGTGTTTTTAGAAGAAATTAATAAGTAATTATTTTGAATTGGAGAAAATAGGAAATTAAAAGTAAAAAATGGAAAAAATAGTGGATTAACTTTTTAGGGTGTTGTATAATAATACTATGGTGCGAAATAAAATGCCCGATAGAGAGGAGTGTGTTTCTTATGAAGCAAACAAAACAGTCGATTCCGTTTTTTTTACGGATTCCAACGCAGGTAGTACTTATTATGTTAGTTCTCATTATACTGTCTTATGTACAAAGTGATCTGGCTTTGCGCGCATTACATGATACAAAGGATATTTCTTTAGAATCACAGTCTTACAGTAATGAAGAACTTGAGCAAAGATATTCAATTAAAATTTCGTATGAAAAGATGCGTCTATATGCGATGAACTATATTTTTGCAATAGACGAGAAAGCGAAAGAAAAGAGTAAAGAAAAGGTTGAAAAGAAACAGAAAGATTTGCCTGAAAGTATCCAGGAGCTTCAGGATTATCTTAAAAAGGTAAAGGATGATCCGGAAAAGGAACATTACTTTACAGATATGAATTCAGCAATCCAGTTGTATTGTGATAACGTTAACAGGGCAGTGGCACTTGCTGATGCTGGAGATCAAAAAGGTGCTTATCAAATTCTTTATTACGAAAATGATGACGTGGATGATATGTTTGATGTTGCCCTTGATGGTATTGATGAGTATATAGAAGCATGTCAGGAAGCTTCAAATCAAGATATTACTGATAAAGTTGATTCATATACAACTACTGTGGTTATAGGAATTGTAGTTTGTATTTTAGCTGTTTTAGGAGCCTTATTCTTAATTCATAGAAATGTAATCAAGGAGATTAAGTTAGTTACCACTCAGGTAAAGAAATTGATTACTTCAATTGAAGAGGGACATGGCGATTTGTCTGTTCGTATTCATAATAGACGACACAATGAGATTATGATGTTGACAGATGGAATAAATGAATTTATTTCCACATTGCAACATACAATTTTCCGTATGCAGACAAGTGCAACAAGTTTACAGGAAATATCAAAAGATATTTATCAGGAAGTACATCTTGCAAACGATAATGCAGGAAGTGCTTCAGAGACAATGGAAGATTTGAATACAAAGATGAGTGATGTATCCAGTCATGCATCAAAACTGGATAATCGATTACAGGAAGTTCGTGATTCTGTTGTTACCATTCGTACCATGGCAAATAATGGTTCAAACCAGGCTGGCAATTACATGGTAGAAGCAGCTGAAATAAAGAAAAATGCCGTTGAGATGAAGCAAAAGACAAATCAGAAGATGGAAGAAATGAATGTGACTTTGCAAAGTTCTGTGGAAGATTCAAGCAAAGTAGAGCAGATTAATGTTCTTACAAATGATATTTTGGATATTGCTTCAAAAACGAATTTGCTTGCTCTTAATGCAAGCATTGAAGCAGCCAGAGCAGGAGAAGCTGGTAAAGGATTTGCTGTAGTTGCACAAAATATCAGTGCATTGGCATTTGACAGTAGGGAAGCTGCAGGAAAGATTCAGGTTATTAGTGAAGAAGTGACGAAAGCAGTACGCTCATTGACAGAGGATATTGAGAGAGTTATGGAGTTTGTCAATGAACAGGTTTTAGTGGATTATGATCGTTTTGTTGAAACTGGAAATAAATATGAAAGCTCAGCAAATTCGTTTGATGAAGTATTGAACGCTTGTAAGAAGCAGTCGGAGGATTTAAATGCTGTTATGGATAAGATGGCGGAAGCTATTACGACCATTACACAGTCGGTAACGGAAGGATCAGAAGTTATTGATATTGCTACAAGTAATTCAAGAGAAATTGCGGATAGTTTAGAGCATGTTGTGGAATCTTTGGCACAAAATCAAAAAATTGCTATCCAGATGGAGCAGGAAGTAGGAAAGTTCCAAGGATTAATGTAAAAAGAAAAGTGACAGTGGAAACAGATAACTATTTTGAAAATGGTTATCTGTTTTTTTGTCTAAAAATTTGAAGAAAATTGTTACAAATTTGACTTTTTTTGGATGTAAAATATGTTATAATAAGTTCGCATGGTAAAGTGTATTTGCAGAAATTGTGCATTAGGGAGGAAACAAAATGAACAAAGGAAGATTACATAAGATTATGAGTATGATACTCATTTCAGTTTTGACTGTACTTAGTATGTATAGTGTCAATGAAAGTATGGCAGCGTCAGCCAGCTATCTGTCAGTGAAGTATGATGGAAAGTTACATGCGATTTCTAAGAAAAATCAGACTATTGCCAAAGTGGATGGGGTGAAAGTAAAGACTTCCGTTAAGGGGTTAATTATAAGCGGAACTAACATGGTTGGACCAACGGTAATAAAAAAAGCCGGCATTACATACAGTTACAACAAAACAAAGAAAGTTGTTACACTAAAGCATGGTGGAAATGTTATTAAAATAACCATGGGTAAGAAAAACGTAACAGTAAACGGTGTCAAAAAGGTTATGGGAACAAAGGCTCTCAGAGTTTATTACGTTTCTTTGAAAAAAACATATAATCTTGTTCCGGCAAGATTTGTATTTGAAACTTTTGGTATGAAGTACAAATGGAATAACAGCAATAGTACCTGTTATATTACGACGAAAGTTAAGGCAACAGCTACACCAACTGTATCGCCTACGCCAGAAGTAGTAACACCTTCTGCAATTGTACCAACAGAACCTGCTGAAATCGTAGTAATTACAACACCGGTTGCTACGGCAACTGTGGTGCCTAGTGCATCTCCGATTGTATCAACAGCAACACCTTCTGCTATTACGACAGGTTCAGGCATTGCAACAGGAGCTTCTGTTACAACAGAAAGTGCAGTGACAAGTGGTGCGGCAACTATTGCGCCATATCAGGGCGAAGAAATGAAAGCCATGTGGATCTCTTATTTGGAGTTTGGTAATGGCGGTTATACGGAAGAACAGTTTACGAAAAAAATGGCAACTATGTTTGATAATTGTAAAACATTTGGAATGAATGCAGTTATAGTGCAGATTCGTCCTTTTAGTGACGCTATGTACAAATCCGATTATTTTCCTTGGTCAAAATATGCTTCAGGTACCATGGGAGTAGATCCCGGATATGATCCGATGGAGATTATGATTACTTTAGCACATAAACGAGGATTACAGTTTCATGCATGGTTAAATCCGTATCGAATTACTTTATCAAATACAAATGTAAATTCTTTGCCAGATAACCATCCTGCAAAAAAATGGAAAAATAATTCTGATGATGAAGTTAAGAGAAGAGTGTTGAGTTTTAATGGAAATCTTTATTATAATCCAAGCAACAGTGCGGTTCGTTCTTTGATTGCTAATGGTGTAAAGGAAATTTGTACTCGTTATGACGTAGATGGAATCCATTTTGATGATTATTTTTATCCAAACTTAGGAACAAGTTATGCAAGCAAATTTGATGCTGCAGAATATAACACATACAAGAGCGATTGTGAAGAACAGGGAAAAACAGCAAAAAGTATTGTAAATTGGAGAAGAGCTAATGTAAACACTTTAGTAAAGAAAGTGTATGCCACTGTGAAGAAGGTAGATCCGAATATTGTTTTTGGTATCAGTCCTGCCGGTAATATTGATAATCTCATGAGTAAGAATGCTTATTATGTAAATGTATCTACATGGATGGCAAATGATAATTATGTGGATTATATTTGTCCACAGATTTACTGGAGCTTCCAAAACTCTACATGCCCATATGCTGCAACTGTAGACCGTTGGGCGTCACTTAAGAAGAACAATTCTGTCCGCTTATTTATCGGACTTGCTGTTTATCGTGGTGGAAGTAATGTTGAAAAGGAATGGAGTAATTCCTCTGATGTACTGAAACGTCAGATTTTGTACGGAAGAACAGTAAATGCTGTTAGTGGATTTGCATTTTATCGGTATGATTCGTTTTTCCAGTCAGCACCGAAAAAAGAAGTAAAAAATATGCTGCCTTTACTTAAGAATAATTAGAATACTGTATTTAATAGTTACTTACTTTATGTTTTGTGATGTTGTTGGTGATTTTTTACAAAGGGCAGTAAGTTACAATAGGACTTAAGTTGGATTGTAAAAAACTGTAAATATTGTATAATAAAATTACAAAACAAGATAAATATGAGGGAAACGAAAAGAAAAAAGAGCTACACGAGGCATGGTGTAGCTCTTTTTTCTTTTCGTGCATTTCTAATTGCTTGATACTGTTAAAATTTTTTTGTGGAAATTTTCATAAGTTGCTAGAAATTTCATAACATGGTATACTTAGGAGAATTCTGGTTATAGGTTGGATGCTGAATAGCACTGAATTTAGTGTCTTTTTGGGAATACTATAAAACAGCAGACTACATATTATCTGTGGCAGAGATATCCAAACTTCTTATCCAAGTGTTATTGGAAACTACAAGGCTCCTCCCACCGCCCAAGGGCAGTGGGTTTCTGCCTACGACATTCGAAAGGATTTTAGTTATGAAGAAACTATTAAGATATTTGAAAAATTATAAGAAAGAGAGTATATTAGGACCTCTTTTTAAGTTAGTGGAAGTAGTGTTTGAACTTACAGTTCCGCTTGTTATGGCAAGTTTAATTGATGATGGTATAGGAAAGAGAGATTATAGTCATATAGTAACTATGTTTGGAGTGTTGGTATTACTTGGAGTTTTGGGACTTACTTCAGCGGTTACTGCGCAGTTTTTTGCTGCAAAAGCAGCGGCAGGTTTTGCAAAAGATGTAAAACATGATTTATTTGCACATATTCAGACATTGTCATTTGCAGAAATTGATAAACTTGGTACCGATAGTCTCATTACCCGTATGACAAGTGATATGAATCAGGTGCAGACTGGTGTAAATATGGTATTGCGGTTGTTGTTGCGTTCACCTTTTGTGGTGTTTGGTTCTATGATCATGGCATTTACCATTGATGTAAAGGCCGCATTGATTTTTGTCGTTACCATACCAGTGTTGACTGCAGTTATATTTGGCATTATGCTCTGGTGTATTCCTAGATTTCGTCTGGTGCAGGAACATTTAGATGCCGTGTTATCAAAGACAAGAGAGAACCTTACCGGTGCAAGAGTGCTTCGTGCATTTTGCAAGGAGGAAAACGAAATCGAAGAGTTCAATGACATAAATGAGACTCTTACATCTTTACAAAAGCACGTGGGAAGGGTTTCTGTCCTTATGAATCCGGTGACCTATATTATTATCAACTGTGCCATTGCATACCTTATCTGGACCGGTGCCATTGAGGTTTCTAAGGGGATTCTTACCCAGGGAATGGTCATTGCTCTTTACAATTACATGTCACAGATTTTGGTGGAACTTATAAAACTTGCTAATTTAATCATTAACATGACTAAATGTATAGCCTGTGGAAATCGTATTCAGTCAGCGTTTGAAGTGAAGTCTTCCATGGTGGAAGGAAGCAGTGCTTCAAACGAAGTTGCTCATGAGTATATGGTTGAAATGAGAGATGTAAGTTTTAAATATAGTGAAACATCAGGGGAAGTGTTGGAACATATTTCTTTTACTGCAAAACCAGGGCAGGTCATCGGAATTATCGGTGGAACCGGTTCCGGTAAATCTTCCTTGGTTCATCTGATACCGAGATATTATGATGTCACAAATGGACAGGTTTTGGTTGATGGTGTAGATGTAAAAGAATATGCCTATGAAACGCTTAGAAGCAAGGTTTCTGTTTGTTTACAAAAGTCGGTGTTGTTTCGCGGAACCATACGGGAAAATATGCAGTGGGGAAGAAAAAATGCCACAGATGAGGAAATCCTAGAAGCTCTTACTATTGCACAGGCAAAAGATTTTGTGATGGAAAAGAAAGAAGGATTGGATTTTGTTGTTGCACAGGATGGCAAAAATCTTTCCGGCGGGCAAAAACAGCGTCTTACCATTGCCAGAGCATTATTGCAACAGTGCGATGTGTTAATTCTTGATGATACCTCATCCGCACTTGATTATGCCACGGACGCAGCTCTTAGAAAAGCTCTTAGGGATATGGAGAAGAAGATTACATTGTTTGTTGTGTCACAAAGAACTTCGTCTATCCAACATGCAGATTGTATTTTGGTATTGGACGATGGAAATCTTGTGGGAAAAGGTACTCACGAAGAGTTGTTAAAACAGTGTGAGATTTATCGGGAAATCCATGAATCCCAGTACAAAAAGGAGGCGCAAAATGCAAGATAAAAAACAAACCGGTACCTGGAAAAAAGTACTGGGGTATATCAGTCGTTATAAAGTATTACTTTTTATTACTCTTTTGTTAGCCTTTACCAGCGTAGTTTTAACATTGTATATTCCGATTATTGTTGGTAATGCCATTGACCTAATTGTGGAAAATGAGAAAATATCTGACAAAATACTGCCTTTGCTATGGAAAACCATAATTCTTGCAGTGAGTGCTGCGGGATGTCAGTGGCTTATGAATATGATTAACAATAAGATTACTTATCAGGTGGTAAGAGATATTCGAAATGAGGCATTTGAACGCTTACAGCATGTGCCTTTGAGGTTTATTGACGGACATTCTTATGGAGAAATTGTGAGCCGTGTCATTTCTGATGTAGACCAGTTTGCAGATGGTTTGTTGATGGGATTTACCCAGTTTTTTACCGGTGTGGTGACGATTTTAATTACATTGGTATTTATGTTTCGTATCAATGTCTGGATGGGGGGAGTTGTGGTTGTTTTGACACCGCTTTCCCTGTTTGTTGCCAGATTTATTTCAAAGAAAACGTATCATTTGTTTGTAGAACAGTCAGAAACACGAAGTGAACAGACGTCACTGATTGAAGAAATGATTGGAAATCAGCAGGTAGTAAAAGCCTATCATCAGGAACAGGATGTGATTACTAAGTTTGATGAGGTGAATGACAGATTGCAGGGATGTTCGTTGAAGGCTACATTTTTCTCATCGCTCACAAATCCAAGCACCAGATTTTTAAACAGTCTGGTGTATGCAACAGTAGGTCTGTCGGGAGCTTTTTTTGCCGTAAAGGGCAGTGTCTCTGTCGGTGAATTATCTTGTTTTCTTGCCTATGCCAACCAGTATACGAAGCCTTTTAATGAAATATCAGGAGTGATTACTGAATTGCAAAACGCTTTGGCATGTGCAGGGCGAGTGCTTGATTTGATTGCGGAACCGGTGGAAAAAGAAGAAACAGTGGATGTGCTTTCAGCGGTAAAGGGCGAAGTAGAAATGGAAAATGTATATTTTTCTTATACTGCGGATAAGAAGCTGGTGGAAGATTTTAATCTTAAGGTAAAACCGGGACAACGAATTGCTATCGTAGGTCCAACCGGTTGTGGAAAGACGACACTTATCAATCTGTTGATGCGTTTTTACGACACAAATTACGGAAAGATTATGTTGGATGGGATAAATACAAGAAAGGTAACCAGACACAGCCTTCGTAAAAATATCGGAATGGTGTTACAAGAAACCTGGCTGAAATCCGGAACGATTTATGAAAATATTTGTATTGGCAAACCGGATGCAACGAAGGAAGAAGTCATGGAGGCTGCAAAGGCATCCCATGCTCATGGATTTATTAAGCGTTTGCCAAAGGGGTATGATACGGTGATTGGTCAACACGGAGTATCTCTTTCACAGGGACAAAAACAGTTGTTAAGCATTGCCAGAGTCATGCTTTGTCTGCCGCCAATGTTAATTCTTGATGAAGCGACGTCTTCTATTGATACCCGTACAGAATGTAAGATACAGGAAGCATTTGCCAGAATGATGGAAGGAAGAACAAGTTTTATCGTTGCACATCGTTTGTCTACCATTCGGGAAGCGGATATGATTTTAGTAATGAAAGACGGAAATATTATCGAACAGGGGCGACACGAAGAATTATTGGAGCAAGACGGATTTTACGCAAATCTGTATAATAGTCAGTACAGCTAAAAAGAAAAAATGGCGATTTATGAATGCAGCTCGGCTAAAGAAAGAGAAAAAGAAAGCAAATACAACGGACTGTTTGCAGTCAGAGTTGAAATTGCTAAAAAGAAGCGAATCTTATTGAAGGTTCGCTTTTTGCATGTTAAAATAGATAATTGTGAGGTTGCATGAGCAATTTTGAAAAACGACATTTTTGGGAGACGATTATTTGACAATAGTTGAAAAGGATGTATTATTATTTACTTTTTGCAAATGTATTTCACGTTTAACTAGTGCAATAACAAAAAGAAAAGGAGAAAAAGTATGAGGCACAACAAGGGAAAAAAATTGTTTGCAATGATGATGGCAACAACGGTAGTGGCAACATCTATACCATTTTCATCAGATATTTCAGCTGCAATCAATGCAACTAAGAATTATGTGAAAAATGGTTCAAATCAGGTTATTAAGTTAGATGTCAATGCATCTTTAACAGTAAAACCAGATGAAAACACACCGTTTTCATGGGATAATGCGAATTTGTATTTTATGTTGACGGACCGTTTTAACAATGGTGATAAGACAAATGACCATTCCTATGGAAGAAGTGTGGGAGAGGTGGATGCTGATAATTACGAGACAAGAATAGGAACTTTCCATGGTGGAGATTTAAAGGGGATTACTCAGAAAATCAACGAAGGTTATTTTGATAAGTTAGGTACCAATGCTATCTGGATTACCGCACCTTATGAGCAGATTCATGGAGCATTGGCAAGTGAAGGATTTAAGCATTATTCGTATCATGGATATTATACTTTAGATTATACTGAAGTTGATAAAAACATGGGTTCTACTAAGGATTTGGAAACATTTATCGATACGGCACATGCTCACGGAATTCGTGTTGTATTTGATGTGGTTATGAACCATGCAGGATATGCAGATCCGGTAACAGTGAATGAATATTTTGGCGAGGATACGACAGCACTTTCTGAAAATTGGAAAGAAATATATTATGACACCGACGAGAAGGCATACAGATGGTACAATACTTACGATAGTGAAGCTGCCAAATATAATGCAGAAGGAATGTTAGTTTCTTCTTCTGATGAGTGGACGCAGAACTGGTGGGGTACTGATTGGATTCGTTGTCTTTCAAATCGTTTTAAAGGATATGAAGGTGTAGAAGGAAGCGGAAAAACTGAGTGTTTATCTGGATTGCCTGACTTTAAGACTGAGTCAAAGAAAGAAGTTTCATTATCTGCTATTTTAAAGGCAAAATGGACAAAAGAAGGAACATACGATGCAAAATGTAAGTTGACACAGGATGCACTTGAGAGAACCGGTGAACAGGCAAATGTAAGCGGATACATTGTTTCATGGTTAAGTCAGTGGGTTGCAGAGTACGGAGTAGACGGTTTCCGCTGCGATACAGCAAAACATATTGAAACTGCAGAATGGGGTAATTTAAAGAATGCCTGCGCAGATGCTCTTAAGATTTGGAGAGAGAAAAATCCAAATAAACCGGGTGCTGAATGGTCAGATGATTTCTGGATGACAGGTGAAGATTATGGCCGTGGTGTTACTTACGGTGAATATTACAAATCTGGTGGATTTGACTCTATGATTAATTTCTCTTTCAAGGGAAAAGAAAGTAATAGTGGAAGTAAATTAGAGAGTACATATAAAGAGTATGCCAATAAGATTAATACAAGAGATGACTTTAATGTATTGTCATTTATCTCTTCTCATGATTCCGGTTTGGGAGCAAGAAACACAAATGCAGCCGTTGCGCTTATGTTATTGCCAGGTGGTGTGCAGACATACTACGGTGATGAAAGCGGAAGAACTTCAGGTAACATTGCGGGAGAACAGGGATATCGTACACAGATGAACTGGGATAGTATTGACGAAAAACTTTTATCTGTTTGGCAAAAGCTTGGTTCATTTAGAAGAAATCATATTGCGGTCGGAGCAGGTAAACATGCTAAAATTTGCGATTCTCCATATACATTTAGCAGAACTTATACAGGTAATGCAACAATCGGAGATATCAAAGATTCGTTCTACGAAGATAAAGTTGTGGTTTCCATTCCTGGAAAAGCCGGTACATACGATGTAAGTGTTGGAAGCGTATTCGAGGATGGTTTGACAGTTGTTGACGAATATAGCGGAAATACATATGTTGTTGCAGATGGTAAGGTTACAGCTAGCTGTGATGCAACTGGTGTTATTTTGTTGTCTGGTGGAAATACTTCTGATGAAACAGCAAAAGTAACAGCAAAAGTGACAAAAGGAACTGTAAAGCAGGGAACATATTCAGATGATGAAATTAGCGTAAATATCAATGCTAAGGATATGTCTGATACTACATATAAAATCAATGAAAGAACAGAGGTTTCTTTTGATAAAACAGCAACAATTACTTTTGGTCAGGATACTGCATATGGCGAAACAACAGTTATTTTAGTAAGTGGTGTTTCTACTTCAACAGGTGAGAAGATTACTAAGAAGTTGACATATAAACGAGCAGATGAACCAATTGTAAATGAAGCAAAGACAAAAGGACTTTATGTTCGTGTTAAGAAGTCTGATTTTGATATGACACCTTACTTGTATGGTTGGACAGGAGCATCTTACACAGCTGGCTGGCCTGGTGATTTGATGGTTGATGAGGGTGATTATTATGTATACAGAAATGAAAATGTTGAAGGTGATGCATATGCAATCATTCATACTTATGTCAACGGAAATTCTACTTGGAGAAGTTGTCCGGACGGAGGTACTCCTGAGACTATTTCAGGTACAGTAGAATTGGAAAAGCATACAAACAACGGAAGCTTTAAGAAATTTATTGAAATTGATGACAGTATTAAGGTTGGTAGAGTAAATATCAACATGTATGGAACAGATAATCAGTTGATTAAGTCTTTCTATCGTGTGGGCGAAGTGGGAGCGAGTTATGATTTCCCAATTCCAAGTTTCATGTCAAATACAAACTATGATAATACAGATTATGAAACAAAGAGAATCACTGGTAAATTTACAGAAGATGCAGAACCTTATACATTTATTTATTATCCAACAGGTGAAATCGTAGTTACGGAAGAACCTACAAATACACCGTTACCAACGGAAACACCTGAACCAATCAATAATACACTTAAGGTAGTATACAGCAGATTAAATACTACACCTTGGGAGCAGGCTTACATTCATTACGGTGTTGACAATGCCTGGACATCGGTGCCTGGTATTCCAATGACACTAAATAATGATGGAAACTGGGAATACACAATCAATTTGGGTGAGTCGACGGAAGCACAGATTTGCTTTAATAATGGCGCAAATGAATGGGATAGCAGAAATGGTTCGAATTATTATATGTTTGCAGGCGCGTATCGTGTTGACGCGGCAACTGGTACTGTGACTGAAATTGATGTTACTGCAACGGCTACACCAACAGTTAAGCCAACAGTAGCACCAACAGCGACACCAACAGTTAAGCCAACAGTAGCACCAACAGCAACACCTACGGTAGAGCCAACAGCAACACCAACGGTAGCACCAACAGCAACCCCAACAGTAGCAGCCAACAGCAACCCCAACGGTAGAGCCAACAGCAACCCCAACGGTAGAGCCAACAGTGACCCCAACAGTGGTACCAACAGCAACACCTACGGTAACACCATCTTCTGTACCAGTGGAAAGAATCGCATTTATCTTCTATAAGAGATCAGAAAAGACTTCTTGGAAAAATGCATATATTCACTACAAAGTAGATGGTGTTTGGACAAAATCACCAGGAGTTAAGATGGAAAAGGTTAGAAACGGTTTCTGGTTGATAAAAATCAATATGGGACAATCATCAACTTTGGCGGTATGTTTTAACAATGGCGAAGGTACATGGGACAATAATGATAAAAAGAATTATACAGTAGGAGAAGGTATGTATGTGGTAAATTCTCTTGCAAAAGAAGTTTATCCGTCGATGCCAACAGAATTACCTACAGTTTTGCCAACAGCGAAACCAACAGCAACGCCAACGGTAGTACCTACTGAAACTCCGGTTGCAAATAAGGTTGTAGTTTACTATAAAGCTTCAAGTTCTTGGAAGAAAGTATATATTCATTATTGCGTAAATGGAGGCAAATGGACAAAAGTTCCAGGTGTTAAGATGACTGCTACTTCTGATAGAAGCGGATATAATTATATGGCGATTATCGATTTGAATGATGAATCACGTGCGAGTGTATGTTTCAACGATGGAAATGGAACATGGGATTCAAAAGATGGTCAGAATTACACGGTTAAAAAAGGCATTTACGGTGTAAAAAATGGTAAAGTAACAAAATTAGATTAAGAAGATAATTGATTGCGGGAGTGTGTATTGTCACATTCCCGTTTTTGGTTTTAAAATATAGTTGAAACTGGATTGACCAATCCTAATTAAAATGGGAAATATTGACATTTTTCCGCTTTTTTTGTATCATAAAATATATACGATGGATTGCAAAGTATTAGGGAGTGTTTAATTATAATTTGTAATCTGTAATAAAGGCGAATGGTGTTATTTGATTTTGAAATTTATTATTAGGGGGGGATTGCTATGTTTGGAAAGAATTCTATCGTAACAGATGAAAAAGATAAAGAAATTGCATCTTTAAAGGAACAATTAGCAAAAGCAAATTATGAGGCGGATAAAAATTACCGGATGCTTGAGTCAATTAATAATTCTACACATTTATCTGTATGGATTGTCTATTTTAATGAAAAAGGTGAACAGACGGAAATTTGTTTTACGGATGAGATGAGAAGATGTTTGGGATACTCAAGAAATGAATTGGAAGATACGGTTGAGTCCCTCACTAAGATTATTCATCCAGAAGATGCAGGCATTGTGTTGAAAGCTTATCAAAATGCCATTGTGGATAAGAAAGCAAAATATGACATTGACTATAGACTGCTTATGAAAAATGGAACATACAGATTATGTCATGCGGCAGGAGAGTGTGTAAGAAGACCGGATGGTACACCAGAGTTCTTTATTGGTACTTTTACGGATATTCAGGAACAAATGGAAACAAAAGAAGCATTTGAAATAAATCAAAGAAGACAAAATGCAGTTGATTTGATGATGTTAGAGGGAAGTTGGAGTATGGATCTTACAAAATATGCCATTGATGATCCGAATTCTCCTATGGTTTTCTCAGATCAATTTAAGAAGATTTTGGGATATTCGAATTCTCAGGATTTCCCAGATGTCATGAATTCATGGATTTCTAAGATGCATCCGGATGATATTGCTATGGCATCTGAAGGAATAGGAAAACAGTTGGCAGATCCTAGCGGAAAGACTGTATTTGATATGGAATACAGAATGAGACATAAAGATGGTGAATATCGTTGGGTACGTGCATCCAGCACAGTTGTATGGTCTAAGGATAAGAGAACACCGCTTATGGCAGCCGGTACCATAATTGATATTACAAACGAAAAGAAAAATAGTGTGAAGTTTAAACAGGAAATGGCACCAAGTATTGAAGCATTACGAAATGGAGTTAGTGGTATTTCTAAGACTGTTGAGAAGGCGGTTAACCAGATGCAGGAAATTGCATCCAGACAGACGGAAGTATCAGAGGCTGCAAAGACAATCGAAAATGCGGTTGATTCTTCTATGGCAATCATCAGTAGTATTCAAACTATCGCAAATCAGACAAATCTGCTTTCATTAAACGCAAGTATTGAGGCTGCGAGAGCAGGAGATGCAGGAAAAGGATTTGCAGTTGTTGCTACAGAAGTTTCAAATTTGTCGAATTCTACAAAGGAAACTACGCAAAATATTGCGGAAATTCTGAATAACATGAATGAATCTGTAAAAGATATTTTAGTTAAGATTGATCAGATTAGTGAAAGTGTTTCTGTAGAAAATGAAGAGATGAGCAACATTGATGCTACAGTGGAAAAACTTCAGGATGCGGCGGATGAGATTTTTGAAATGGCTTCAGGATTATATGAATAGACTTTGGGATGATATGTAGATGAAAAGGGGGCAAAGATGCTCCTTTTTTGTCGTAGGAAATTGTTCATAGCAAGAATCACGAGCAAATTTTAATAAATGTTCGTGTTATACGGACATTTGTTTTTCGTAGAAAATCATTTTTTTGTTGACAAGTTAGAAAATCATGTGTAGTATAATACGTGGCGAATGTGCTACTGTACATTTTATGTGTATGGATAGTGACGCAAGATGATTTGTTAGTATTATATAGCAGTGATTACACTGTTTCATATTTGAAAGGATTGATAAATAACATGAGTAAAGTTGTAAAATTTGGTGGAAGTTCATTAGCAAGCGCAGAACAGTTTAAAAAGGTTGGAGACATTATCCGTGCTGATGAAAACAGAAAGTATGTTGTACCATCTGCTCCAGGAAAGCGTTTTTCAGATGATATAAAAGTAACAGATATGCTTTATGGATGCTATGCATTGGCTGAGGCAGGTAAGAACTTTAGTAAAGAACTTGCTGCAATCAAAGCAAGATATCAGGAAATCATTGATGGTTTAGGTCTTAAGTTAAGCTTGGATGATGAGTTCAAGACTGTTGAGAAGAACTTTAAGGCGAAAGCTGGTAAGGATTATGCAGCTTCTCGTGGTGAGTATTTAAATGGTATCGTTATGGCTAATTATTTAGGTTATAACTTTATCGATGCAGCTGAAGTTATTTTCTTTGATGAAAATGGAACTTTTGATGCTGAAAAGACACATGCAGTATTAAGCGCAAGATTGGAAAAAGAAAATCGTGCAGTTATCCCAGGATTTTATGGTGCAAACCCAGACGGAACTGTTCGTACATTCTCAAGAGGTGGTTCTGATGTAACTGGTTCAATCGTTGCGAAAGCTGCAAAAGTTGATTTGTACGAAAACTGGACAGACGTTTCTGGTTTCCTTGTTGCAGATCCTAGAATTATCAAAAATCCAGAAGTTATTACCACTATCACATATAAAGAACTTCGTGAGTTGGCATACATGGGTGCTTCTGTACTTCACGAAGATGCTATTTTCCCAGTTCGTCAGGCTGGTATTCCAATCAACATCCGTAATACAAATGCTCCTCAGGACGCAGGTACTTTGATTGTTAAGAGCACATGCCATACTCCTGAGTACGTAATTACTGGTATTGCAGGAACAAAGGGATTTGTTGCGGTAAATATTGAAAAGGACATGATGAACTCAGAAATCGGTTTTGGTCGTAAAGTATTGTCTGTATTTGAAGAAAATGGTATCTCATTTGAGCATATGCCTTCAGGTATCGATACAATGACTATTTTCGTAGATCAGAAAGAGTTTGAGTCAAAAGAGCAGACTGTTTTAGCTGGTATTCAGAGAACGGTTAAGCCTGATACTGTTGAGTTAGAGAGTGATTTGGCTCTTATCGCTGTTGTAGGTCGTGGTATGAAGTCTACAAGAGGTACTGCTGGACGTATCTTCTCAGCACTTGCTCATGCAAAAGTTAATGTTAAGATGATTGATCAGGGTTCTTCAGAACTTAATATCATCATCGGTGTAAGCAATTGCGACTTTGAAGCTGCTATTAAGGCTATTTACGATACATTTGTAAGCTAATTAACTTTTATAAAATAATAGGTAATTGAAAAAATCCTTCGTTTGTGTTTTTATAAGATGCAGACGGAGGATTTTTTTGCAGACTTTCTTGTATCCTTTGGCGTTTAGGTGTATCATAGAGAGGAGAGAGTATAAAGTAAAGTGAGGGAATAGAATGCAGTATATCAGACCGGATTATTTTAACGAGTTTAAGTGTGTAGGGGGAAAATGCCCGGATAACTGTTGTGCAGGGTGGCAGATTGTAATTGATAAGGATAGTTTGGAAAAGTACAAACATCAGGAAGGTGCTTTTGGAAACCGTCTACGTAATGAAATTGACTGGGAGGAAGGTGTGTTTCACCAGTACAATGGAGACTGTTGTTTCTTAAATGATGAAAAACTTTGTGATATTTATTCTGAAATTGGAGAAGAGAATTTATGTTACACATGTAAAAATTACCCAAGATTTACGGAAGAGTTCGATAATCTGAAAGAGCAGTTTTTATGTATGTCCTGTCCGGTAGTGGCGGAAATGTTACTTGGAAGAAATGAAAAAGTGACTCTGATTTCATCGGAAGATGATGAAGAAATGGAAGAGATTGAAGATTTTGATTTTCTGATGTTTGATAAGTTGCAATCAAGTCGAAATTATTTATTGGACATGCTTCAGACAAGGGAACATGATATTCGATTGAGACAAGGTATTTTAGCTGCGTTTGGACATGATATGCAACGACGGGTGAGAAATCTTGAGTTTTGTACCATGGATTCATTGATTGAAAAGTACAAAGGTGCCAATACCTGGTCATTTTTTAAGGATAAGAAAAATGAATATGGCGATAGAACTGCAGACAGGTACTTGGTTTCAAAGGCTATGTTTAAAGAACTTGAAAAGCTTGAAATTCGAAAACACGAATGGGAGAGATGGCTGAAACGTTGTGAACTTCAGTTGTTTGCTGAAGGAGCAAGAGGGTATCTGGAGGTTAGACAAAGTTTTCTTGATGCAATGGCATCTTCTAAAAAACTGGAAGATGAAATGGCTTTGTATCTTGAACAGATTATGGTGTATTTTCTTTTGCACTATTATTGTGGTTCGGTTTACGATGACAACGTGTACGCGAAGGTAAAACTTTCGGTTTTGAGTGCTTTGGTGATAGAAGAAATGATTTGTGCCAAATGGAATATTTCCGGTAAATTACCTAAAAAATCTGACTGGGTAGCTATTACATATCAGTATGCGAGAGAAATTGAACATTCAGATGAAAATTTGGAAACTTTGGATGGAGTGCTTGTATCTGAAAAAGTATTTGGCATTCAAAGCTTGGAAAAGGCGATTTTAGGATTACAGGTATGATTATGGATATTTGTCAGTTTCACTAACACAAATTTCGTGCCAAGTCTTGTGGGGCGAGATTTGAAATAGTGCTATAATAGTTTTTGATGTTCAGTTTTAAGAAAATAATTAAATGTTGCATATCTGCATCGGATAATTCCGGGTTTGTGCGTGTTTCACAATAAAAACATTTTTCTATTGTGAAATGTCACAAACCCATTTTTTTACAAATGTAATTAGAGTACAAGAAAATATAGGTAAATGAATGAGAAAAGGGTTGAAAAAAAGTCGGAATGTCATTATTGTGTTAGAAATAGATAGATATGTACTTGATTTTGTCAGTGTAATATAGTATAACTAGATAAGCAGGGTGAAAAAGACAAAAAAGTCAGTCCTGTAAAGTAAAGTTAAGCGTAATGTCCAAGGGACATTCAAATATGAAACGCATAGAAAGAAAGGAGCACATTATTGATGTCAAATTTAGCAGAATCAGTAAAGAAGCAGTTCGGTAGATCAATTGCTGAGTGTACAAATGAAGAGGTTTACGTAGCATTATTAAACTACACAAAAGATGCAATCCAGACAAAGGGTTACAACGAAGGAAAGAAGAAAATTTATTATATTTCAGCAGAGTTCTTGATTGGTAAGTTATTATCAAACAACTTAATCAATCTTGGAATTTATGATGAGGTTGCTAAGGAACTTGCAGATCAGGGTAAGAACCTTGCAGATTTAGAGGAAATCGAGTTAGAGCCATCTTTAGGAAATGGTGGATTGGGACGTCTTGCAGCATGTTTCATCGACTCAATCGCTACACTTGGCATGAACGGTGCTGGTGTTACTCTTAACTACCACTTAGGATTATTTAAGCAGGTATTTGAGAACAACTTACAGAAAGAAACTCCTAACCCATGGATCACAGACAACTGCTGGTCAACAAAGGTACCTTCAAGATCATACACAGTACCTTTCAAGGGATTTGAGTTAAAGTCAACATTATACGATATTGACGTATGTGGATACGATAGCAAAGCTATCAAACTTCACTTATTTGACGTAGATACAGTAGATGAGAAGTTAGTTGAAGGTGACGGAATTAGCTTTGATCAGCATGATATCGCTAAGAACCTTACATTGTTCATCTACCCAGATGATAGTACAAGAGATGGACAGCTTCTTCGTATTTATCAGCAGTATTTCATGGTTTGCAACGGTGCTCAACTTGCAATCGATGAAGCTAAGGAAAGAGGTATGAAGGATCTTCGTGAGTTACCTGAGTACGTACGTATCCAGATTAACGATACTCACCCTTCAATGGTTATTCCTGAATTAATCCGTTTGATGACTGCAGAAGGATTAACAACAGATGAAGCAATCGAAGTAGTTAAGAAGGTATGTGCTTACACTAACCATACAATTCTTGCTGAGGCTCTTGAAAAATGGCCAATCGATTACTTAGAGGAAGTGGTACCACACTTATTACCAATCATCAGAGATTTAGATGCTCGTGTTAAGGCTGAGTACAAAGATCCTTCAGTAGCAATTATCGATGATATCAACAGAGTACACATGGCTCATATGGATATTCACTATTCATACAGCGTTAACGGTGTAGCTGCTGACCATACTCGTATCTTAAAGGAAAGTGAGCTTAATAACTTCTACAAGATTTATCCAGAGAAGTTCAACAACAAGACAAATGGTATCACATTCCGTAGATGGTTAATGCACTGTAACCATGACTTGACAAACTTCATCACATCTAAGATTGGTGACGGATTCAAGAAGGATGCAGACGAATTGAAGAAGTTAATGGACTTCGTTAACGACGATGCTACATTGACAGAATTATTGGAAATCAAGGGTAAGGCTAAACAAAACTTGAAGAAGTTCGTAAAAGCTAACGTTGGTCAGGACTTAGATGACAACGCAATCTACGATATCCAGGTTAAGAGATTACATGAGTACAAACGTCAGCAGTTGAATGTATTGTACATCATCCACAAATATTTGGAAATCAAAGATGGTAAGAAACCTGCTACACCAATCAACTTTATCTTTGGTGCTAAAGCAGCTCCTGCTTACATCATTGCTAAGGATATTATCCATACAATCATCTGTTTACAGAACTTAGTAAACAATGATCCAGAGGTTAGCCCATACATGAAGGTTGTTATGGTTGAAAACTACAACGTAACAGCAGGTGAGAAGTTATTCCCTGCATGTGATATCTCTGAGCAGATCTCTCTTGCATCTAAGGAGGCTTCTGGTACTGGTAACATGAAGTTCATGTTAAACGGTGCTGTAACATTAGGTACAGATGACGGTGCTAACGTAGAAATTCATGACCTTGTTGGTGATGAAAACATCTACATCTTTGGTGAGTCTTCAGATCAGGTTATCGAGCATTACGCTAAGGCTGATTACTGCTCATTTGACTTCATCAAGAAGAACCCAGAAATCGCTAAGTGCGTAGGATTCTTATTAAGCCCAGAAATGTTGTCAGTTGGTCACTATGATCACCTTGCAAGATTACACAAAGAGTTAGTTACTAAGGACTGGTTCATGACATTACTTGACTTTGAGGATTACTGCAAAGTTAAGGATCAGGCATTTGCTGATTATGCAGATCGTAAGACATGGGCTAAGAAGATGTTAGTAAACATTGCTCAGGCTGGATTCTTCTCATCAGACAGAACAATCAAACAGTACGATGAGGATATCTGGAAATTAAATGACTAATTAAAAATTGGTATATTGTTAGGACCNNATTTTTATATTGAAATGATTTGAAAAAAACAAAACAATGTGTTTGTGCGACGGACAGATGTACGCAAAATGTGTTTAATGAGATTAAAAAACATCAATTTAGGTGTATTATTTTAAAATGAGCCAACAAATGGTAAAAAACTCAAAAAAGTGAAAAAGCTAGTAATAATGCATCATAGAACGTGTGAAAAGAACCGATTTTAGACATTATAAAATATTTTTATAAAAAAATACAAAAAAAACTATTGATTTTTTTTAAGCTATGTTATATTATTGTAGGCGAGGCAAGAAATGGCGATAATAATTACCATCTTTTACCAAAATATAGAACGGTGTGAGTAATAATCCATGTCATGATTGTTACAATCATTTAAAAACACATTTTAGGAGGTATTATACCATGTCATACGTTGATGAAGTTTTAGAGTCATTGAAAAAGAAGAATGCATCTGAGCCAGAATTTATCCAGGCTGCAACAGAAGTTTTGGATTCATTACGTCCAGTAATCGATGCAAACGAAGAGTTATACAGAAAGGAAGCTATTCTTGAGAGAATTACAGAGCCAGATCGTCAGATTATGTTCCGTGTTCCTTGGGTTGATGATAACGGTAACGTTCAGGTTAACCGTGGTTTCCGTGTTCAGTTTAACAATGCTATCGGACCTTACAAGGGAGGACTTAGATTACATCCTTCTGTAAATCTTGGAATTATCAAATTCTTAGGTTTTGAGCAGATCTTCAAGAACTCACTTACAACATTACCAATCGGTGGTGGTAAGGGTGGTTCTGATTTTGATCCTAAGGGAAAATCAGACAGAGAAATTATGGCATTCTGCCAGAGCTTTATGACAGAGCTTTCTAAGTACATCGGAGCTGACACTGATGTTCCTGCTGGTGACATCGGAACAGGTGCTCGTGAAATCGGATATATGTTCGGTCAGTACAAGAGAATTCAGGGAACATTCGAAGGTGTTCTTACAGGTAAAGGTCTTACTTGGGGTGGATCTCTTGCTCGTACAGAAGCTACAGGATATGGTTTATTATATTTAACAAATGCTCTTCTTAAAGATCATAACATTGATATCAAGGGTAAGATTTGTGCAGTATCAGGTGCTGGTAACGTTGCAATCTACGCTATCCAGAAGGCACATCAGTTAGGTGCTAAGTGTGTTACATGTTCAGATTCTACAGGTTGGATTTATGATCCAGAAGGAATCGATGTTGAGCTTCTTAAGGAAGTTAAGGAAGTTAAGCGTGCTCGTCTTACTGAGTATGCTGCTGCTAGACCATCAGCTCAGTACCATGAGAAGAAGAACTCAGAAGATCATGGTGTATGGTCAATCAAGTGTGATTTAGCTCTTCCATGTGCTACACAGAACGAGCTTAACTTAGAAGATGCTAAGATGCTTGTTGCAAACGGTGTTACATCTGTAACAGAAGGTGCTAACATGCCTACAACACTTGAGGCTACTAAGTATCTTCAGGAGCAGGGAGTTCTTTTCGTAGGTGGAAAGGCTGCTAACGCTGGTGGAGTTGCTACATCTGCATTAGAGATGAGCCAGAACTCAGAGAGACTTTCTTGGACATTTGAGGAAGTTGACGGAAAACTTAAGAACATTATGGAGACAATCTACGCTAACATTTCAGATGCTGCTAAGAGATACGGTGTTGAAGGTGATTACGTAGCAGGTGCTAACATTGCCGGATTTGAAAAGGTTGTTAACGCTATGATCGCTCAGGGTGTTTGCTAATTAGCAGATATCATATAATTAAAAAAAATAAAAAATCTACTAAACTCAACTATAAGGTCAGTCTGATGTATGTCAGTCTGACCTTTTAATTTAAAAGTGTTTTCTGTAGACAAAGCAGAATATATGCTTACATGTAATTCTGTTTGAATACGTGAAAAACTAAACTGTATGAGTAANNGGTGTAATCTATGGTCTGCCAATCCTTGATTTTTTCTAGGTAAAGTGCTATCATGAAAGAGGTGTTGTTTCTTCAAAATAGAGAAACAATGATGAATGATTGGATGAGAAAACATTCATCCGAATAAGAGAAAAGAAGAAAGATACGAGGTGCATTAGAAAATGAGTAATTTTGACAAGTTATTAGCAAAGGTTGCAGAGTGTGACCTTAAGAAGGTAGCAGTAGCAGTAGCGCAGGATTCTGAAGTTTTGCAGGCAGTAGATGCTGCAAAGAAGCAAAACATTGCAGATGCTATTTTAGTAGGAGATGAAGCTAAGATTAAAGAAATCGCTGCTTCACTTAATATTGATGCGTCACAGTTTACTATTATCAACGAGCCAGATGTTATTGAGGCATCATTAAAGGCTGTTAAGCTTGTACACGATGGTGAAGCTGATATGTATATGAAGGGTATCATCGACACAAAGAACTTCTTAAAGAGTGTATTGAATAAGGAAGTTGGTTTAAGAACAGGAAAAGCTCTTTCACATGTAGCTGTATTTGATATTAAGGGATATGATCGTTTGTTATTCTTAACAGACGTTGCATTTATGACATATCCTTCATTAGAGGAAAAGGTACAGATTATCGAAAATACTGTACCAGTTGCAAAGGCTTGCGGAGTTGATTGTCCAAAGGTTGCACCACTTGCAGCAGTTGAGGTTGTTAACCCTAAGATGCCTGTAACAGTTGAGGCTGAGCAGTTAACACAGATGAACATTGATGGAAAGATTACAGATTGTATCGTTGATGGACCATTGTCATTGGATTTGGCTATTGATCCAGAAGCTGCAAAACATAAGGGAGCAACAGATCGTAAGAT
>LXOW01000700.1_pt1 | contig 66491 bp, 65 predicted proteins | sample 1368591 | NCBI WGS metagenome assembly LXOW01 (sample SAMN04884650, study PRJNA319009) | bovine gut metagenome | isolation source: Cow rumen | host: Bos taurus | place: Italy: Legnaro (PD) | collected 2014-07-09
AGATGTGTATAAGAGACAGAATGTATTTTCTGTATTTAACCACTAATTACATAAAAAAACAAAATGGATGACTCCTGTTCAATACAGGAAATCATCCATGAGTTCAACCTAATTCATAAATATGTGTCCATGATTCTGGTTACATATCAGTGAACAGCCGCTTTTATTTTTTTATTTTAATTTTTTTGATTTTCGATGGTTTACCATATATTTTTTTACCATTGACTTTCTTATATGCCTGGACTTTGACATAATATACTTTTCCTTTTAGCAATCCAGAAATTTTCTTAGTTGTAGTTTTTTTAGAAACATTAAATATACAACTATTCATTGTAAATTTCTTGTTTGTTGCTATGGTTACACGATATCCACTGGCTCCTGATGCCTTTTTCCATTTCACCTGCAATTTCTTGCCTTTCAGATTTTTGACTGAAGTCAAGGATACTTTTGCAACTTTAACCGGTTTTGCTGTTACTGTTGGTTTTGCTGTTACTGTTGGTTCTGCAGTCTGTTCTGGTGCAAAGGTTGCTCCAGGTACCGGCGTACTAAATGGCTGAGGTGTAGCATTTGGTTCAGGTGTTCCATTTACATTTGGTGTAGTAGCCGGATTTGGTGTAGCTACTGTTGTCTTATCCACAGTCACTGAAACCTTCTTTTTCACCCCACTACCAATTGCTTCAACAGTAATATCAGCTNNCTCCAACAGGAGATACTTTTACAACTTTTTCGTTTGAACTTGTATAAGACAGAATATCACCGTAATTTTCCCACTGATTTTGTGAATATTTTCCTGTATCATACGACATTGTTGCACCAATATTTTTTCCATTTTCATTTTTATGAAGTGTTATGCTGTCAGGTACATTAATCTGTGAAGCAGGGACAACAACATTTACTTGATATGTCTTTTTCACAGAACCACATCTTAAAGTAACTTTACTTGTTCCAAGTCCAACCGGGAATAATCCAATAGCAGAATCTGTAAGTCCCTTATCCGGTGTAATCATGATACCGTCCACAATTCCTTGATTATCCATATACCAAACACATTGTTCTGTACAGTTTGCAGGTAATATCTTAGGTGAAATTTTCACTCCGTCTGTATCTGCAATACTCAATATTACTTTATCAATATCATCTTCAATACCTGTACATTTATATTTAGTTACATTTACGTTGATAATAACTTCCGGAGCTTTTGTAATTACTGTACCTCCATACAATTCATAATTGATGGTTCCAAGTACACTAATTCTTGTACTACCTTCAGCCATACCTTTTACTGTAGGAACACGCAATGTTTTTTTGTTTATAGTAGTTGTGGCACTTTCCTCAATACTAACGCAACCTGTAGTTCCATCTTTTTCTGAAACTTTCAACTCGTCACGCAAATGTTCCGTTGGAAACGTATTTATTGACAATGCCATTTTTTCTCCTAATGATACACTAACCGGATCCGGATTTGTAATGGCAAAACTAAATTCTCCGATATCATATCCGGCAAACGACTTATAATCAACATATGCCTGTGCAGGAATGGTAATTGACACAAGACTAACACAATTTGATAATGCAAAGCTATTTACATTTTCCAAATTATCTGAACATGAAACCTTCGTTAAGTAGAAACAATTTTGGAAAGTTCCATCATCTAAAACCTTAACCCCGGAAGGAATACTTACACTTAGTAATGGTGTCAACGAAAATGCCAATTTGCCAATAGTAGTCAAAGAAGCAGCCTGCGTCATATCAACTTCTTTCAATCCATAGTCTTTTTCCATAGAATAAATTTTATATGAATCAACTTTTGATTTTGTATCTCCATATTCTGAACAACCAAAGAAAGCTCTTTCTCCGATACTCGCAACCTTTGATGGGATTGTAATTGTTGTTAAACTTGCACATTCCTCAAATGCAGATTTTGAGATTATCTCCAAATTCGCTGGCAGCTTATCTCCCGTAATAACCATATTGGCATTATTCATAAACGCCGATTCCATAATTTTTTTATTATCATCCTGGAACGTAACACTTCTTATTCCCCAATAATCTCCTGCATAACAAGACTTATCTGTGTCTGTCCAATCATATTGGTATGTATCTGGTCTTTTTGAATATGCAAAAGAACTCTTTTCAATCTGATCTAACTGTTTTGATAAAACAATATTTTGAAGACCATAGCAATCATAAAAGCACTTTTCACCTATTTTCTTTACACTATCCGGCATATTCAATGTTGAATATCCTGTGTGCTCTAAATAATTAAGTGATTTTCCGCTCATTGGGAAATAAAAACCAAGATATCCTGCAGTTGGAACTGTCATCATATTAGCATCCTTTGCGCTTTCATTAGCAATATACCAACTATCCACAGATACAATATGATTTGTTTGCTCATTATAACCAAACGCTGTCTTTTTTGTGGTTTTAACATCTCCAGGACAACATTCCTTACCTGCATAAACATCCTCTTGCTTTACATATTTTTTCTGAGCAACAATATATATTGGACTATAGGTCGATTGTTCACCTGCATCCATTCTTTTGTACTCACCCTCCGTTTTGATTTTATCTTTTGACATATCAATATAACGGATTTCAAATTTCTGATTTGGCTTTTCTCCTGTTACAATAATACTCTCTAAAGATGTCGTATCCCCTGGTGTTCTCGTTGTTGTTGCATTATCACCTGATGTAGAAATATAATACAGTGCATAATTCATTCCTTTGCCCTTAGATAAAGGACTTGTACAACTAAAAGCTGACTTACCAATTTCAATCAAAGTGTTTGGTAAATTTAATTCCTGCATTCTAATACAGTTTTCAAATGCACTATCACCAATAGTTAAAAGCTTGTTTGAAAAGATAACTGTTTTTAAATAACCAAATCCTTTAAATGAATTCGCTGGTATTTCCGTCAAGCCATTTCCCATATCAATTTTTTCGACATTATATTGACCACTGAATGCATCTATTCCCAATTTCTGTAAGCTATCAGGTAAATGAATCGACTTTAATCCCCAAAGGTATAAAGTATTTCCAAATTCATCCTTACTTTCGGTAGTAGAATTTCTTCCAAAATGTAGAAACGAAAGTGAAAGATTTGTATAATAATTATCAACCGCTTTGGCATCATATTTAAANNTTCGTAAGACTTATACAGTTTTCGAATGCTTTTTCTCCAATGACTTTTAATTGACTTGCTGAAACATTTCTAATTTCCACACTAGTTAACGAAATACAGTTTGAAAATACCATTTCATTAAGCTGGGTAACTCCTTGTGGAATACTGACACTTTCCAATCGAAAACAATTCCAAAATGCAGCTCTACCAATTCCTGTTGCATCATCATTTTCACCAGAACCAACCACACTATCCGGAATTGTTATACTTTTCAAACCTGATGAATCAAATGCACTGCTTCGAATAGATGTTACGCTGTTTGGTAATTTAATACTTTCCAAAGACTTACATACAGCGTATGCACCATTTCCAATTACTGTTAGTCTCGTACAAGCAGTTAAGTCCACGTTTTTAAGTTGCGTATGATTAAATGCACTTTTTTCGATTTTTTCTACTGTTGTAGGTACATTAAACTCATTCAATCCACTTGATGCAAAAAACGAAGCAGGAATCTCTTTAATTCCTTCCGGTAGTGAACAAGTAGCTAATTCCGTACATCCTTCAAACACAGATGCTCCAAGTTGGATATTCGGATTTATAATAGTCATGGTTTGTAAGGATGTACATCCTCCAAACGCACCTTTTCCAATCGAAGTGACACCTGCCGGAATATCCATTCTCTTGATTTTCATACAAGCGTCAAATGCAGATTCTCCAATAATCTGAACCGAAGCTGGAAGTGTAATTGTTTCTAACTCTTTACAGTTACGAAATGCGAATTTACCAATTCCAACTAATGTTGGTGGCAAATCAATCTGTTTCAATGCTTTACATCCATCAAACTCATAATCATCAATAGCAAGCAATGACACACTTGAAATATTAATCCTTGTTGCACTTCTTGCATATCCTAAACCTTTAATCGATGTAATCTGAGAAGCGATTGGCGTCAAATCAATCTCTCCACCATACGCCATCAATTCTCCAAATGTAATATTTTGATAGACATCTCTCCCTAAAGAAGTATTTACAACTCTCTTTAATTCATTTAATAATGTTCCATCCGGTATCCCCGGACGATTATCGACTTTTGAGTCAATCAATTGAACAACCGCCGATGAGTCAATCGGAACAGTTGAATCCGCCGCTTTAACTACAGGCTTCGTGTCAAAGTGGAAAATTGCTGTACCTTGAATTCCACTAAATGCCATAACTACACTTAGCGATATTCCAAGCACACGTTTTGTAAATTTTGTTAGTTTACTCATTTTAACACCCTTTCTTGATATTAGATTAGCATTTTACTACCAAAGGTTTTATCATACAAAGAGGATAGTAATCTTTCTGCTTTTTAAGCATACGAAAGACTAATCTCTAATTATGTAAAATACCCCATTAGATTATATCATAGCATTATTTTTCTTTCAACAAAATAGAACCATACTCGCATAGCATTTTTATTTACCATTGAAGTGTTTTTAGTAGGCCCCCCCCATGCTTGCAATTTCCTATTACATAAAAAAAAGACACCACATCCCTTTTAAGAATGTAGCGTCCGAAATTTACGATGTCTTCTTATTTTTTTGATAACTCAAATTTGTTATTTTCTAATAACCAATTCTTCACTTTTTCCCTTTGAATTTCAAATTCAACCACATCTGCACCTGCATATTTCTCCATGGCTTCTACAGAATCATAATGGTACTTTTCTACCATAGCTTCTTTTTCTTTTTGCATCTCTTCATCACTGAGTTCCAAATCTTCTTTTTTTGCAATTTTCGAAGTCAACAATCTGCTGGCAAGTTCCTGTTTAACCAACTCTTCTATCTGCTTGTTGTATTCTTCTAACGTAGAACCCACACCAGTAATATACTCCTCTAAGGTTTCATAACCATTGCTTTGTGCGGCTTCAAGATTTTTACTATCCACACTTTCTTTTAGATTTGTAATACCTTCATCCGAATACTCAAACTCGCTGTTATCAAGAAGCTCTTTCCAGACAGCCTGCTTTTTCGCCTCTGCAGCAGCTTCATCATACTGTGTCTGCATATCTTCTTTTACGGCATTTGTGTATTCAGTCACATTAGAAACTGCAATGTTCTCTCCGGCATTATTTGTATAATTCTTTATCTTATTTGCCACAAAATCATCGGTAAGATCTTTTGTTGTAGCAGGTGTAGAAATAGAATTTACTGTTACTTTAAACACAACTTCCTGTCCAGCCAATTCCTCACTTGAATACTCATCTGGGAATTTTAAGTTTAAATCTTTTTTATCTCCGGTTTTTACTCCAATCAGACCTTCTTCAAATCCGTCAATAAATGTATTGCTTCCTAACGTTAAATCATACCCCTCAGCAGTTCCTCCATCGAAGGCAACACCATCTTTTAGACCTTTGTAATCAATATTAACAACGTCTCCTTCTTTTGCTTTGTAGGATTTTGGCTGCTTTTCGGTAAAAGTCGAAAGATTACTTTCAATTTTGGCAGCTACATTTTCATCTGTGGCTTCTGTGGCTGTCACTGAATACGCCACTGTCAATCCGGTATAGGTTGCAAGTTTTTTTACAACTCCAGTTTCTTTTGCTTCTTTGTTGTCAAATGGGTTAGGAATACTACATGCAGATGTAGTTGCCAATGCAGCAATTAACCCAATTGCTAATAATTTTTTTCTCATATCTGTTTTCCTTTCTTTTCTTAATAGCTCCCAACACTACCTCGCCTCTCCATGTTGTTAGCATTAACACACTCGATTTCATTTATACCATATTTCATCGAAAATGAAAAGAGCCATTTACTATAAAAGTATTGTTACCTTTTAGCAAATGACTAACTTTAATATATCAAGACATCAAAAAATTGTGTCTGTTTCAATTAAGTGCAATGAATCCATTTAGATTTCCCCGTTTTCCCTTTGTGTAACGATGAGAAAATAATAATTCGTGATTACAACAGGTGCAAACACAGGAAACTGCAATGTTTTCTTCTTTTACACCGGCTTCCATGAGAATGAGTTTGTTGGCAAGCCACAAATCCAACTGATATTTTTCCTCTGGCTTTTCTTCAAAAACAGCATCTACCCACTCACTCACTTTTTCTTCAGGCATTTGCTGTAACTTTGATATTTTCCTCACATCTACAAAATCTTCAAAAGCATCAAACACATCTTTGCTAACTTCATAACAACTCTGGCAAATAGACGGTCCAATGACAACCTTAAGTTCTTCCGGCTTCGTCCCAAACTCCTGCTTCATGGTTTCTACCGTCTTTGCCCCGATTTTACCAACGGTTCCTCTCCATCCAGAGTGACTGGAGCCAATTGCCTTGTTTTTTGTGTCAACAAAAAAGAGGGGCACACAGTCAGCATAAGAGGTACATAAAGCAACCTCCGACTCAGATGTCACAAGACCATCAATCCCCTGCAACATTTTTTCTCTAAGAGACGCTCCCTGGCACTCTTTTTTTCCAACACGCATCACAACCGTATCATGCACCTGGTCTGACAGTACTACATTTTCAGTCTTTATCTGTAAAGCCTTGCATATTCTTCTATAATTTTCATCCACGCACTCAGGATTGTCACCTCTGGAATAGCTAAGATTCATACTTTCCCATTCCCCTTTGCTGACTCCACCAAGTTTTGTAGAAAAACCATGTTTTACAATTTGAGTCTCTAAAAGACTTGGAAAGGTAAAAAATGGAACTCCTTCATTTTCGCATAGTTTCGCCTGTTCTTCTCCATGGTTATATCTGATTTTGCTTTTTTTATTTTCAAAGGTCCAAATGATTTCTTTCATACATTTCCTCTCATTTCTACATATTACTCATTGTGTTTTATCCAACTGCCAAACGTACACCTTTTTGCACTCTGTTTTTCCTTTTATCGCTTTCTGCTTTCAGAAAACCTCAAATGCATCTTGTATCACACGACATTCCTTGCCAAGAATTACCACAGCATCAAAGCGACAGGCAGTTTCTTCCGGATATCCGTGTTTCAACAAAAAGAACTGTGCAGTCTTAACCAATCGATTTATCTTCCTTCTGCTAATGGACTCTTCCGGCAAACCGTTTTTGTCGCTACTGCGGTATTTTACCTCAACAAAGGTCAGATACGCACCATCCTTTGCAACAATGTCAATCTCCCCATATCTGGAATAAAAATTATAAGCCAAAATTTTATATCCCATGTTCCTAAGATATTCCCCTGCCAGTTTTTCTTTTTCAAATCCCAGCTTTCGATTACTCTCTTTTTTCATTCATCCACTTCTTTCATTTTTTCTCTTTCAAATTACTCCATACTTAAACTTTTATACCTATTTTACTTTTATTTTAATTTCAAAGCATGACGCAGCTTTCCTTCTTTTATGCTAGTTTCAGCCGCACACAATACCGTTTTTCTTGCTTCATTACTGAAACACAAAAAACTCATTTAATCTTTTCTCTGANNCTTCATACAATTCCTGCGGGATATAGCTTCCTATCTCCACATCTGCCAATGCATTTGCCACCTTTTCATCCTGATGAATAGGAACATCTGCTTCCAACGCTTTCTGTATAATATTTTCCGCCACATATCCCTTTCCGGTTGCAACTACTTTAGGAGCTTCATCCCCTTTATTGTACGCCAACGCTATGGCTTCTAATTTTCTTCTTTCTTCCTCTGTCATACACTCACCCCGAAATTTTTAATAAACGTTCTTCTATGAATTGGACAAGGTCCGATTTCTTTCAATGCATCCGTATGAACTTTGGAACCGTATCCTTTGTTACTTGCAAAATGATATTCCGGATATATTTTATCGTATTCCACCATCATCTGATCTCTTGTGACTTTCGCAACAATACTGGCTGCCGCAATGGAAACACTTCTAGCATCTCCTTTTACAATTCCCACCTGTTTGATATCTACCCCAGGAATAGTCACTGCGTCATTTAATAATAAATCGGGTTTTACCGGCAATTTACTGATAGCAATTCTCATAGCTTCATAGGTTGCCTGTAAAATATTGATTTCATCGATAGTTTCCGGAGATACTACTCCAATCCCCACACCTACGGCTTTTTCCATGATGACCTTGTAGAGTTCTTCTCTTTTTGCTGCCGATAGCTGTTTGGAATCGTTTAAGTACAAAATAGTTTCATCTTTCGGAAGGATTACCGCACAGGCAACTACAGGTCCTGCAAGAGGGCCTCTTCCTACCTCATCAATCCCACAAATGTAAGAATAGTCACTATATTTATACTCAAATTCTTTCATTTTTTCAGTTCGTTCAATTTCCTGTTCATAGTTTTCCTGAATTTTTTTATATTTTTTTATGATACTTTGAACGCCCTGACGTTCGTCTTGTTCATACACTTCAAAAAGAGCTTGTCTTTGTACAAGCTCTGCTGTTTCAAACTTCTTTTTGATTGCCGCTATTGTTTCTGCCATTTTCCTTCTCTCCTCTGGTTAATCTGCCCTTTAATTCAAAAATCCAAACTTTTTAAAAGGGTACATTCTAAGAAATGCCCGTCCAACAATTTCATCTCTTTTTACTAGTCCAACCTGTTCATATCGACTGTCTACACTATGATTTCGATTGTCTCCCAAAACAAAATACTCATCTGCACCTAATGTCACCGGGCCGTAATAATTGTCTGGAGCCTCCATAGTCTCTACAAAATCACCCTCATCAAAAAGGGCATCATCAATAAAGATTTCTCCATCCCGAATTTCTATGGTCTGTCCCGGAAGTCCGATAATACGCTTGATGTAATATGTGTTTTCATCATACGGAAATACAATGATATCGTACATTTTCGGCTCGTTAAATTTATATGAAATTTTATCTACTGCCAAAACATCTCCATCATACAATGTACTCTCCATAGATGTCCCATCCACAATCGTATGGGTACCAATATACTGATTAAATAAAACAGCCAGACCATACGCAATGGCAACACAAATCACCAATTCCACAAACCGAATACAAAAGCTCTTGAAAAAGCTTCGCTCTGACACCGATTCTTCCTCTGTTTCAGAAACTATTTCCGGTGAAACATTCTCTTTTTCAACCTTTTTCTCTTGTGGCTTTAACTCGCCTTGTCTTAATTCAATAAAAGAAGGTCTCTTGTTTTTATCCTGTGAAATGCTTTGTTCTTCTGCTTCAGACAGTTTTCTTTCCGGTTCTAAAAATTCATTCTTTTCAAAATCAGGCTTTTTCAAATCCACCTTATCTGAAAAGTCATGCACAGGTAATCCTTTTTCTTTACGAATACGCATACCAAAAGCAATGGCTTCGTCTAATTTTCTATCAAACTCCGGATCTTTTGCAACGGAGCGAGTAGGATGTAATTCTTCTTCCTGGGCAGCAGGCAAAAAAGTATCCAAATCAAACACATTTCTAGGATTTTTAAAAAAATCGGAAGCATATATAGTCTTTGCCTCTTTGCATGCTTTTAAGCTGTCTTCTATTTTTTTTTCATCATACATACTGTCACACCCCTCTTACGTACTAATCCAAGTATTTCAACGCTGTCAACGAAAATAGTACTCGTCAACCCCCAACATATTTTCCCATTAAACACTATTATTAATTGTGGTGTCAGCAAGCTGACATGTAGATTTATTCTGCTTTTTCCAGTGTAATTTTTCCTAATTTTCCACTTCTAAAATCGTCTAACAAAATATTGGATGCCTTATCCAAATCCAGTTCATTTCCTGTTTTTCTACATGATCTTACCTCTGCAATATGCTCTAAAACTGCAAGTGGTTCCTCAATTTCCCCAACCTGATATCTATCTGCCAAAACTTGCGGATACTCTTCCTGTAAAAACTTGATAAGCTCTATTGCCAAATCGGAAATATTTAAAATCTCATCTTTTATGGAACCAATAAGTGCCAGACGAAGTCCTACGGTCTGGTCCTCAAACTTAGGCCATAAAATTCCCGGCGTATCTAAAAGTTCCACATTTTTGTTTAACTTTATCCACTGTTTTCCCTTAGTAACTCCCGGCTTATTTCCTGTTTTTGCGCAGGCTTTTCCTGCAAAACTATTGATAAATGTAGACTTTCCTACATTTGGTATACCTACAATCATGGCACGGATTGGCCGGTTGATAATTCCTCTTTTTTTATTTCGTTCAATCTTTTCTTTGCAGGCTTCCATCACAATATTTTGAACCGCTTTTACACCATTTCCATTTTTTGAATTTACCATGGCTACAAAATATCCCTTAGCTTCAAAATAAGCTTTCCATTCTTCGGTTCTTTCCTTGTGCGCTAAATCATTTTTATTTAAAAGAATAACTCTTGATTTATTTTGTGCCAACTCATCTATATCTGGATTTTTACTACTCAAAGGAATTCTTGCATCTACAAGCTCAATCACTACATCTATAAGCTTGATATTTTCCTGCATCATTCTCTTTGCTTTTGTCATATGTCCCGGATACCACTGAAAATGCATATTACTACTACCTTCCTATCTCGCTGTTGTTCTTCTAACAATTGCAACTTAAACATGTATCATTCCACGAAAAAATTGCAACATTATTCTTCCTCTTTTTCATCAGAGTTAATACTCTTCTTTTCTACCTTGTCTGCACCAAGCCATCTTACAAATCCAAAGGATGGCTTTACTCTTATCCATGCTTTTCCTATAATCTCACTTCTTGATATCATCCCAACGCTGGAATATCTACTATCTTCACTTTGATTTCGGTTATCACCAAGAACAAAATATTCTCCTTCTCCAAGAGTGATTTCATCTTCTGCAATACCGCCGGAAATCATAGGTTCCACTTTATTTACCTCTTTATACGGATTACCGTCAATATAAACCTTTCCGTCTATAATCTGAATTTTTTCCCCTGGAAGACCAATGATTCGTTTTACACTGTTATAACTGTGTTCCTTTCCTTCCTGCCGAAACACTACTACGTCATTTCTCTTTGGTTTAAAACCAACATACGCTACCTTACTTGCAATGATTACGTCTCCATCAGACAATATCGAATCCATAGAATTTCCGGATACGGTAGTTTTTTCAAACCCAAACGTAACCAACAAAAATCCAAGTACAATCGCAACTACAATCTCTATCAGTAAAATAGGCCATTCTCTTATAATTTTATGAAATGTGCCTTCTTTTTCATCTCTAAATCCAAATTCCATACACTACTCCATATCTCTGCTAAACTAAACATACCATTTTCATTGTACTCTATGCTTCGTTATTTGTAAAGAAAAGGTGCTGCCTAAGCAACACCTTTCATCATAATCATAGATTATTTGTTACGACCTACTAATCTTTCGCAACGATTATTTAACTAATTCTTTAACCTTAGCAGCCTTACCAACACGGTCACGTAAGTAGAATAACTTAGCTCTTCTTACTTTACCACGTCTAACTACTTCAATCTTCTCTACGATTGGTGAATGTAATGGCCATGTCTTTTCAACACCTACACCATTTGAGTTCTTTCTAACTGTGAAAGTCTCCTTAATTCCACCGTTCTGTCTTTTTAAAACAGTTCCTTCGAAAACCTGTGTTCTTTCACGGTTTCCTTCCTTTACCTTAGCGTAAACCTTAACTGTATCTCCTACGTTAAAGTCTGCTACTTCACTCTTTAACTGTGCATCTTCAATGCTCTTAATAATATCGCTCATCGTGTGAACCTCCTTTAATATTGAGATGTTCTTAATACTTTCTGTAACAGCGGACCATCTTTTATAATCACAACATTAAAACTTTATCATATTTCATCTTGAAAAGCAAGATTTTTTTTCATAATTTTCATATCATCTTTTGTAAATTCTACTTTTTCAAACAAATCCGGTCTTTGGTTCTTGGTCCGAAGCAAGGATTGTTCTCTTCTCCACTTTTCAATATTGGCGTGATGCCCGGACATAAGCACATCCGGCACTCTTTTTCCTCTCCATTCCACAGGTCTTGTATACTGCGGATACTCCAACAGATTGTCCGTAAAGGTATCTGTAATTGCAGAAACATCATTGTGAAGAACTCCCGGAACAAGTCTTGATATGGCATCCATCATAACAACCGCCGCAATTTCGCCTCCGGTCAACACATAATCACCGATGGAAATCTGTTCATCCACGATTTCTTCTAACACTCTTTCGTCAATTCCTTCATAATGTCCACATAAAAATACCAAATCTTCCTCTTTGGCAAGTTCGATTGCCATTTCCTGATGAAATGTCTTTCCCTGTGGCGACATAAACAGTACTTTCGGTTTTTTCCGCCCTGCTGCCATGACTTCCTTTACTACTTTTTCATAGGATAAATACACCGGCTCTGCTTCCATTACCATTCCCGCACCACCGCCATATGGATAGTCATCCACTTTCATAAATTTATTCTGTGAAAAATCCCGAATGTTTGTGGTTTCTAAAACAATCTGTTCATTTTTCTGCGCTCTGCCTGTTATGCTGTGACTCATTGCTTGTTCTATCATTTCAGGAAACAATGTCAATACATGATAATGCATGCTTTTCCTCCGTTCTAACTTGATGTTCTATCGAAATTTTTATAAAACCCCACATGTCAGTCTGCTGACACCACCATAAATGAATACGAGTTTTATTTTGAATAACACCTCAAAATTCTTAATCCATCATGCCTGCCATTAAGCGAACAGTTACTATTTTTTCATCAAAATCCAAATCAAGGACACAATCGTCAATAACTGGAATCAACACTTCGCCTCCATCTTTCTTTTCCACAACATACACGTCATTTGCTCCAGTTTTAAGAACTTCCGTAAGGGTTCCGATGTTTTCTCCCTCTTCGGTCACTACACTGGCACCAATGATATCGCAGATAAAATACTCATCTTCCTCAAGTTTTACCGCCTGTTTTCTCTCAATGAGTAAATCTTTTCCTTTATATTTTTCTATGTCATTAATATTATCAATACCTTTGAATTTTAAAATTACCATGTTTTTAAAATACTTTACGCTGGCAATCTCAAGCTCCATTTTTTCAGTTCCTTTATCTAAATATATTTTTTTCAATTTTTTAAATCTAGTCACATCATCAGTTGTAGGAAATACTTTGATTTCTCCACGCACACCGTGAGTATTGGCAAACACGCCTACTCTTAACATTTCTTCCATTTCGTTCCTCCGTTCATAATCTCAGGGCAAACAAATCCCAAAAGTTTCTGTCTTTTCTACAACAAACTACAGTCTACCACATTTTTTTCTTCTTTGGAAGTAATTCTTTACAAGCAATTCTTCCTCAGCCTCAGTAATCTCTTTCTTCGAATATGCCGCCTGATTAAGTATTTTTCCTGCATCTTTACACATCTGTTCTGTCCATTCCATATTTATTTTAAGCCACTCCAATGCTTCCTCTATACTCCATTGGTGTTCATATTCCTTTGTGCTTTTTTCTAAATATTTCTGAAATGACAGCATTAGTTTATCGTTTCTTGATAATTTTCTTTTCCGATGATTATTTATCGTATAAATCAAAAATCCAATCAACAACACAACAATTACTACCAATACACAAATCAAACGTAAAATATTTGCAAAGGAATCCATAGAAAAATCTGTGTCATTTGTTGTCTGTCCCGATGCTTTTCTCGTTGAACTATCTGACCGGAACAATTTTCGAAACATGGCAAATATAGAGTCATTTGCCTCTTCATCTGAACTTGGGGTAAATTCCACCGGAATCCAACCTTTGTCATCCTCGTAGACTTCCACCCAGGCATGTGCATTTCCATCAGAAACGTCATAAGATACCACTTTGCTTTCTCCTATCAAATTCTTTCCTGAATAATACTCTTTCGTATCTAATGAACTCAAAATCTCCGCATCTTCTGCCACTTCCGTGGAATCAATCGCATAACCTTCCACATAACGAGCCGGTATTCCCAAGTATCTTAGAATCAGTGTTGAAGCACTTGCAAAATGGGCGCAAAAACCTTTTTTTTGCTTTTCCAGAAAATAATTAACGAAATCCTCTCCTCTTGGTGTTTTCCCCGGTCGGTAAGTATACGGGATTTCTTCTTGAAAATATTGCTGCATTTTTGCTATAATTTCCTCATGTTTCATATCCCTTGTAAGATGCAGTTTATCGCACATTTTTGCAATACACTCTATATTTTCATCCGGAACTTTTGTCCAAACATCACTCTTAAGAGGACTGACTTCCACTTGTTCCTCACTTTTTACCATTGGGTAGAATTCAATTTCCGCATTTTTTCCTAATTCCAAGTTTTGACCGTCTTTGCTATAATAGGTTTTAAAATTTCCGCTTGTTAATGTTTCGTTCTGTAACTTCATTTTTCCCCAGGCAGCCTTTGGATTTCCATTTTCGTAATTCTTTTTTAACCCCGAATAGGTATCTTTGTTCATAGAATCTTCAACTATCTTTAATGAATCTTCTGAGATTTCCGAAAATGTTTCTTTTACTTCTTTTACATCCTGATATTTCTCCAATTCGCTTTCTGTTATATTTCCTGATGCCACTGGTATTTTAAGTCCTTCCCAGTGATTTCCCAAATATACATATTCCACAGATTGAAATGACTTTAAATAAACCCGCTGATAAGTATATGGCACATAAATCATTTTAAAATCTGTCTCATAATCAAATGTCAATGAAGATATTCCGCCTAATCTTCCACTAGATAAGCCTCCCTGAGCATTATATTCATTAAATAAAGCCCATAACCCTTGGGTATATACTGCAGCCACATCTGTCTTTGTATATTCTTTTAATGCATTATTTTTCACAAATTCTTTATATAAACTTTTTGGCAAAAGTAAATACAAGACTATTAACGAAACTGTACACAATACAAATACCATCATCATAGTTTTGGCTACGATTTTTCCCGCATAACGATACGTTAATTTTTTACTTCTACGATTATATTGATATGCATTATTGTTTCTACTAAGTGCAAAATGTCCACTTCTTTTTAACATAACCATGACAAGCATTCCGGCAAAAAAACAAATCCAGTAAACAAGCGCTGGTTCTTTTTCCAAATACAACGGCAAACTAAGAAATCCCATTCCTATTATACCCACTGATATATAACGCATCTTTCTGGATACCAAAATATTAGTAATCAAAATCGATACACACCCAATATAACTTGCCGCAATGGTAAAAGAAAGAGAATTCTGCATATTTTCATTACCATACGTTTTTTCTACCTTTAATTCAAAATAACTGGAAGCCGCCTGTGAATATTGATTCATAAATCCATTAAATCCATTATTGATATACGACCTTAACCAAATTCCCACAATTGCCATCAGAATGAGTAGCAAAACGTATCCAACATTTTCCCATATATAATTATGATAAAGCACTACACAATACATACTTGCAAGAAACAACACAATAGCAAAAACAACAACGGAATAATTAATATCAAAAGCCGAAAGCACGCCGCCCAGCACGCCAAACACTATCATCCAGACGATACACCCTTTTAAAATCAAGGTAATAAATCTGCTTTCTATTTGTCTTGCATACTGGGATTCTATTTTTATTCCTTCTGCCAGTGTTATTTCTTCAACTTTGTTTTTCGATTTTCCCATACCAAAATCCCCACTTTTACCTTCCATCTAAAACAAAAAGACCATCCATGCTCTCTTTCATCAGCTCTATTTCATGTTTTTCACATATACGCTGTTTTGCAGGCAAATGAAACAATTGTCCATATACTTCTTCCACTTGTAAAACATTATTACATTCATACTCTTCCATTTTTTCAAGCTTACGATTCCATGCCAAAAGTCTAACCGGAAGATTCTTTTGTAAAAGCGTATGCACCATGGAAAAGCCACTGGTTACAAATGCTTCATTTTCTGTTTTATCTTCTGAAAACTGTTGTAAGATTACAATTTCTTCACCGGCAGTTGACGTACGTTCCTTCACCATAAGTTCCTGTTGCTTTGCAGTTAATTTCCAGTGAATATCCCGAAGCAGATCCCCCTCTTTATATTGACGAACCTGTCCCGAGTAATTGCTTTCGTTTCCTTTAAATTCTCTGGGTTGATGAACTTCACTTCCGTTAGGAATATAAAAATTTTCACCTTCTCTTGCTGACTCATTTTGTGGCAAAACGGTGCAATAGCAGGATAACTCTTGTTTAACAGGAATTTTACACATGCCAAGAAAATCTTGAAATACAATTCTGTGTACTTCCACATACATTTCCCCTAAATCCTCGCACTTTAAAGGTAATTGCATTACAAATTCTCCCTTAAAAGGCACCGGTACTTCCACTGTCAGATGTTCCCTTGCTTCTGTCATTCGGTTTCCAATTCGTAAATGCCATCGACAGTCTAACAGCCCAAGAAACCACTTATTTTTAACAATCAACTTTACACAGACAGCTTCATTTCTTCCAATCACGCCCGGATCCATAGATATTTGAAACTCAGCAAAACTGACAACTTTTTTCAACACAACAACAGATAATAGTTCTGCCAACACCCATAGAATAAACATACAAAGACATAAATAAGACCGAAAAAATGTAAACATTACAATCAAAAACAATAATATTAAGTTGTTCATTACGAAAGCAAATGGCTTTATGTTTATTTTATTGTTTTTCATACGTCTTTTGTTCCCCCCAATTTATAATAATGTCCTCCTTAGCGCACATTTTCACATTTAGTTACATTTAATTTTCATGAAATTAATGCCCGCTATATAACAATTCACTTCTTTTACATTTTAGGGACCGGAACTTTTCTAACAATAAGTTCTATCACTTCCTTAGTGGAAATTCCTTCCGCTCTGGCTTTTGTGCTTAATTTTACACGGTGTCCCAAAACATCCTTCGCCACCTCTTTCACATCACCTGCCGTGGTAAAATCCCGACCTTCAAGAACTGCCATAGCTTTCGTCATTTTCAAAAGTCCGATGGAAGCTCTTGGGGATGCACCCATGGTACAATAATCCGAAGTTCTGGTTGCCTCAACAATAGATACGATATACTCAAATAATTCGTCGCTGACAAATACATTTTCCGCCATGTCCTGTACTTGTTTTAACTGTTCTTGGTCCATAATGGCTGTAATCTTATCTACTTTATTCCACACAGCTCCTTTTAATATACGCACGGCCTCCTCATGTTTCGGATACCCCATGGAAACGCATATCATAAAACGGTCCAATTGGGATTCCGGTAGCATCTGGGTACCTGACGAGCCAATAGGATTTTCGGTAGCAATAACAATAAAAGGCTCCGGTATTTTTCTTGTGGTCCCGTCCACACTTACCTGCCTTTCCTCCATTACTTCCAACAAAGCAGATTGTGTTTTTGGGGATGTACGGTTGATTTCATCACCTAAAAACAAATTACAAAACACTGCCCCTTCTCTATATTCAAATTCTCCTGTTTTCTCATTGTACATAGAAAATCCAAGCAAATCACTTGGCAACACATCCGGTGTAAACTGAATACGCTTACTGTTTAGTGATAATACTTTTGCAAACGTTGACGAAAGGGTAGTCTTTCCCACTCCCGGAATGTCCTCTAACAAAACGTGTCCTCCGGCAATAATAGCCGCAAACACTTTCTTTGTCACGTCTTCTTTTCCTATTACTATTTGGTTAATCTGTGTTAACACCTTTTCTAATTCCTCATATACTCCCATATTTCTTCCTCACTTTTAGAAAAAAAGACAAGTAACAAATACCTAAATGATACTTATCCTTGTCTAACTTTTACCACGCCTAACTGGCTACATATTTTATGATTACTGTTGAATCTCAACACTAACCTTTTTGTCTTCTTTAGAAGCTGCTGCTTTTGTCACAGTACGAATTGCTTTTGCAATACGCCCCTGCTTTCCAATCACTTTACCCATATCATCTTCAGCAACGCTTAATCGAATCACTACTTCATCTTCATTTGTAGTTTCTTCCACAACAACTGCACTTGGATCATCTACCAATGCCTGTGCAATTACTTTGACTAATTCCTTCATCCCTACTCACCTCCGACTATTTCTCCTCTATTATAACACATGTCAGTACCAAAGTGCAAAGCACATTAGCACTGACATGCAAATACATTACATAATTCCAGCAATTTTCAAAAGCTTTCCTACTGTATCTGTTGGTTTAGCACCGTTTGCAAGCCACTTCTTAGCAGCTTCCTCGTTTACGTTAAATACGCTTGGGTCCTGATTTGGATCATAAGTACCGATTTCCTCGATAAATCTACCATCTCTAGGTGATCTTTCATCAGCAACTACGATTCTATAGAAAGGAGACTTCTTCTGTCCCATTCTCTTTAATCTAATCTTTACCATCTTGATTTCACCTCCTTAGTGTTATCCTATCTATATAGCAATGCAAATGCACGACTACGCAATGATTATTCAGAAGCTCTTCGCTTCCATATTACCGGTCAAACTTCCCGGTCTTACATACCAAATGGTAATTTGAACTTACCACGTTTCTTTCCTGACATCATGCCAGACATCTGTTTCATCATCTTGCGGGACTGTTCAAAGTTTTTCACCATACGGTTTACTTCTGCAATATCCACACCGGCACCTTTTGCAATTCTCTTCTTGCGGGAAGGATTTAAAATGTCAGGGTTGCTTCTTTCTTCTTTTGTCATAGAGTGTATCATAGCTTCCACACTCTTTGTGGCATCCTCAGGTATCTCAAGATCCTTTGGAATCCCCATATTAGGAAGCATACCAAGAATTGAAGTCAATCCACCAAGCTTCTTCATCTGATTCATCTGATCTAAAAAGTCGTTGAAATCAAACTCTGCTTTACGAATTTTCTTTTCTAATTCTTTTGCCTTTTCCTCATCAATCTCAGCCTGTGCCTTATCGATGAGGGTAAGAATATCACCCATTCCTAAAATACGGGATGCCATACGATCCGGATAAAACTGTTCCAAATCTGTAAGTTTCTCTCCTGTACCGATATAAAGAATAGGTCTTCCGGTAACGGCACGAATTGACAATGCCGCACCACCTCTGGTATCACCATCCAATTTTGTCAAAATGACACCGTCAATATTTATCTTCTCATTAAAGGTCTGTGCTACATTTACAGCATCCTGACCTGTCATGGAATCTACAACTAAAATACTCTGATCTACATCAATATTTTCTCTGATTTCGATCAACTCATTCATCATGTCTTCATCTACATGCAAACGTCCTGCCGTATCAATGATTACGATGTTATTTCCATTGCTTTTAGCATGCTCAATAGCTGCTTTTGCAATGTTTACAGGCTTGTGACCGTCTCCCATGGTAAACACAGGAACTCCCTGCTTTTCACCGTTTATCTGTAACTGCTGGATAGCTGCCGGTCTATAGATATCGCAGGCAACGAGCAAAGGCTTTCTACCTTTTTTCTTAAACTGTCCTGCAAGTTTTGCAGTAGCGGTAGTTTTACCTGCACCTTGAAGACCACACATCAAAATAACGGTAATCTCACTGGATGGCTTTAATGCAATCTCAGTAGTCTCGCTTCCCATAAGCTTAACCATCTCTTCGTTTACAATCTTAATAACCATCTGTCCCGGTGTCAGACTGCTCATAACGTCCTGACCAATTGCGCGCTCCTGAACTGCTTTGATGAAATCTTTTACTACTTTAAAGTTAACGTCAGCCTCAAGCAACGCAAGTTTAACCTCGCGAAGAGCAGCCTTAACATCACTTTCTGACAATCGTCCCTTACCACGTAAGTTCTTAAAAACGTTTTGTAATTTATCTGTTAAACTATCGAATGCCAAACTGTCTCCTCCTTTGCTATAACATCTCTAAAATGTGATTGGATATATTTTCAATCTCGTCCACTTTAGATATATTATTTGTTGCTTTCATGTCCATGGCAATCATGTGTATCTTATTCACATGTTCCTTGGTCTGTCGAAACTTTTCAATCAAATGAAGTGCATCTTCATAACGTTCCAATTCCTTGCTGCATCTTTTTACAATATCGTGAACTCCCTGTCTCGACATACCCTGTTCACTAGCTATCTCGCTCAGTGAATAGTCATTTAACACATAATCTTCGAAAATGGTACGTTTGTGTTCTTTTAATAATGCACCGTAAAAATCATACAAAAGGGAAAGCTCAAAAATCTGGTTCAGAGCTTCCTTATTCTGTTGTCCCTGTTCCATCGTCATTTTATCACCTTCAACAATCTGTGTAATCTTTATCATATCATTTTAAGGTGTTAAGTTTTTTTCTTTACACCAACATTAGGTAGTATATATCAATTCTTTTTGCCTGTCAAGTTTTTTTATTGACAAGTTATCAGTTTCTTTAAATCTAATTTTTTCCATCTTATTCCCTAAAAACAAACACCATAAAATAGGACAATTGCATCAAATTTTGCATAACATAAAAGTATGGGGCATTCATCAATATAAACACCTCATACTTTTTTATTATTCATATTCTTTTTATTATTTCATATTCTTTCAATTTTCCCAATATTTCAATGCATTCCCTAAATATCCAAACGCAACTTACCGTTTTTAATCAATGCAATTACAATCTCATCAATATCTGGATCAAACTGTGTTCCTTTTCCAAGCTCCAACTGCTCCAAAACATACTCCGTGCTTTGTTTTCCTCTGTACACGCGGTCTGAATTCATAGCATCAATAGAATCGGCAATTCCAATAATTCTAGCTTCTACTGGTATCTCCATACCTTTAAGCCCTTGCGGATACCCTTTACCATCATATCTTTCATGATGATAAAACGCACCTGTAGACACATCTTCTATAAATGTCAAATCTTTTAAAATACGACCACCAATCAAAGGATGCATCTTCATAAGTGGAAATTCTTCATCCGTCAACTGACCATGCTTATTTAAAATAGCATCCGGAACACCGATTTTTCCGATGTCATGCATCAAAGCCATTCGGTAAATACGGTTCTGTTCTTCTTTGTTCCAACGAAGCTCTTTTGCGATTACCTTTGTATATTCTGCCACACGGAAGGAATGCTCCTTCGTATAACCATCTTTGGCATCTACCGCATTACTGATGGATATAATCGCCTGCATAGTGATTTTTCCTATCTTTCTACGCTCTTCTTCCACAGCAACCGATAATCGTTCTTTCTCCATCATGGCACGATAATCCGCTTCCTGCTTTTTGAAATTACAATATATAGATATTACAAAACAAAAAGCATATAAAAATGGCACTCTGATACGATATTCCACCGGATATGAATAACATGACAAATTGCATAATGGTGTCCAAAAAAATGACATATACAGTAGTAAAATATACGCCGAAACAACAGTTCCTTCAAACAGACCAACAATCGCCATGGTTGTATACGGAATTACTGCAGCCCATAAAGGAGCAAAACCGTAGTTATATCCTTTTAACACAAAAATAGTAAAAACAATTGCAAGCGCAATCATAGAACTATGTCTATACAGCATTTTCTTTCTCGGCTTCCATACAGACAAACAACCGCAGGCAATAAATACAAGTGCCATAGCAATTGTAATTAACATATCCCAATGATTTTTCTTTTGAAACTCAAAAAAAGCACTTCCAAAACACAAGAACGCAACTGCAACAATTACACCAGTCATTAGTTTTTTAGTTCCGGGTTGCGGCACTAAATCCACATCTGATTCCATGCAAAATATTTTTTTTATGTGTTTCCACTTCTTTTTCATGCAAGCTCATTCCCTTCACAGCTATGTTACTGCTACTAAGTCTTAATCCTGTTATACTTACAGAACCTCAACCTCCGATTCAATTCCCATCCAATTGGCAATAACATAAAATCCTCTATTACCGCTCAATGTTCTCTTGGAACCTTTTTATGAAAGAATTTCAAGAGAACATCTCATATAAGTATTATTTGTAATAATCAAACTGGAGTCCATACATACGCACAGTATCTCCATCTTGAATTCCAAGTTCCTCTAACTGTTCGAGAATACCATTTTCTTTCAGGAATTTTTGGAAGAATTCAAATCCTTTTTCAGAATCCAAATTTGTGTATCCTAACATTTTTTCAATTCTAGGACCTTCCACCACATACATGCCTTCTTCGTCGATTTCAACAGTAAATGGTTCATCACTCAAATCTAACTCATCTACAAAGAATTCTTTCTCGAAAATTACAGGTTCATCACCAATTTGATCTAACTGCTCTTTTACATAGTAAAGAAGCTCCTGTACTCCCTTTCCACTAACTGCTGAAATAGGGAATACTTTAATTCCTTTTGGTTCAAACTCTGCCTTTAATTCTTCAATAACGCTATCCGCCTCATCACCGTAAAAAACATCCATTTTATTAGCTGCAATGACTTGTGGTCTATTGGCTAACTCTTCGTTGTACGATGCAAGCTCATCGTTGATAACTTTAATATCTTCCAATGGATTTCTACCCTCAGTAGATGCCGCATCCACCATATGAATCATAACTTTCGTACGTTCTACATGTTTTAAAAACTCATGTCCTAATCCGATACCTTCAGATGCTCCTTCAATAAGTCCCGGAATATCCGCGATTACAAATCCATCTCCATTTCCAAGATCTACTACACCAAGGTTTGGATTCAATGTGGTAAAATGATAATTTGCAATCTTAGGTTTTGCATTGGTAACGCGGGATAAAAATGTAGACTTACCTACATTAGGAAAACCTACCAATCCTACATCAGCAATCACCTTAAGCTCCAAAATAACCGTAAGCTCTTTCCCCGGTTTTCCAGGTTGCGCATACTTTGGAACCTGCATGGTAGGTGTAGCATAATGCTGGTTTCCTTTTCCACCACGACCACCTTTTAATACCACTTCTCTACGATTTTCATAGTTCATATCTGTAATTACTTTTCCACTTTCTGCATCTTTAATTACAGTTCCAGGTGGCACTTTCACAACCATATCTTCGCCATCTTTACCATGACAGCGGTTTCCACCCCCCGGCTCTCCGTTGCCGGCATAATATTTTCTTACATGACGGAAATCGTTTAATGTGTTTAATCCTTCATCAATTTCAAAGATTAAATCTCCACCTCGTCCGCCGTCTCCACCATTTGGACCACCTGCTGCCACAAAAAGTTCACGTCTGAAACTTACACAACCGTCTCCGCCCTTACCCGAGCGAATATATATCTTAGCACTATCTGCAAACATAGTGTCACCACCTTTTCCAATCTTACTTACCCAAAGGGATGTTTTAACACAAAAGAAAGATTTTTTCTAATAACGTCAATCCTGCATGACGCATAAAACTACGCAATCATTTCATATGACATAAAAAGTAACATTTTTCAAAAAAATGTCACTCTTTCTCATGTGTTAAAACACCCCAAATATTTGATTTCTCAACTATCTGGGGTGTTACTTCTTTATTATGATTATTTTGACTCTACTGGGTAAACAGAAGCCTGCTTCTTGTCTCTACCCTTTCTCTCAAATCTAACTACGCCATCAACCAATGCGTACAATGTATCATCGCCACCACGACCTACATTTACACCTGGATGGATCTTAGTTCCACGCTGTCTGTAAAGAATATTTCCAGCCTTAACGAACTGTCCGTCAGCTCTCTTAGCACCTAATCTCTTAGACTCTGAATCTCTACCGTTCTTTGTAGAACCAACACCCTTTTTATGAGCGAATAATTGAAGGTTCATTCTTAACATGTCTTACACCTCCCGTTTCTCTTTCTTATAAACAATCTTAATATACTTTTTGCCGTATTCATCTCGTATTCCTTCAAATCCAAGTAACATGGCATTAAGCAATAATTTCGACTCACCACTGATAGATGAAGTCATTCGCAATAGCTGTGTATCTTTCTTAGGATTATCCTCTATAACAAAGCCATCCTCTGTAAACGTCTCTATTGCATTGATAGTGTTAATAAATAAAACAGAAATTGCTGCACAGACAATATCCTCGCCTTGTTCAGCATATCCGGCATGTCCAGATAAAACTACTTCCTTACAAACACCATCTTCATTTTTAGATACAGTTATACTTACCATGCTTTTCTCCTAACGAGACCATGCATAAATTAAGCATTAATCTTTTCAATCTTAACCTGAGTAAACTGCTGTCTATGACCGTTTTTCTTGTGATATCCAGTTTTTCTCTTATATCTGTAAACGATAACCTTTTTAGCCTTACCTTCTTTTACTACTGATGCAGTAACTGTTGCTCCGGCTACAGTTGGCTGTCCAACCTTTAAGCTTCCGTTGTTTACAGCAAGAACCTGATCAAAAGTAACATTTTCACCAGCTTCTACTCCAAGCTTTTCTACGTTAATGATATCGCCTTCGGCTACTTTGTACTGTTTACCACCTGTTGCTATAATTGCGTACATATGGCACCTCCTATTATCATTACTCGCCAACTACGGTGTCTGCATAGCAGAACTTAAACCTCATTGTGCGGCATACCATCTTAGTAAAACATATATTTCGGTTTTTGTCAAGAGTTTTTACAAACATCTTAACCATCCAATTTATCATCATCGTCATCATCAAAGTTTCCATTAATATCCATGGTATGTAATGTTCTTCTCTTGATTCTCGCCTGTTCTGACGCTGACATGATAAAATCTTTAATTGCTTCACCATTTTTAATGTGTTCCATAACCAATTCTGGATGTGTCACATCACCGGTATAGCAAATAACTGTTGATATACCAAGAATACGTTCAAAAAATTTTCTTTTCAAACGGACATCCTGAATTTTATACATATATGCATCGTCCTCAACGATATTTAAAAAACCACTTTTAATATTGATTTTTTCCTCATTGATACAATACTTTGTAAAACAAATTGGCAAACCTAAAAATAAAGTTCTTTTTCTTTCAACAAATTCCATTTTTTTCTCTCCTATACTTTTTACGTTCTCCTGTCAACCTTGAACCAAGAGTTTTACTTGCAAAACTCTGGCACATACAAGACAACATTTTTTCATTTTTTCGTATCTACCTTGTCAAAACAGTCCAAGCAAACTACCTTTAAGTGACACCGCTATGCAACAGTATCATACTACTTACCAACTGACACCACAGCTTTGCGTTCTCCACTCACTGCTTCCAATTCAGCACCCTTAAGTGATACTTTTTCTGACACTTCAAAAATAAGAACCGCAGTTTTCTTTTTCTTTGCTTTGATACTTGTGTTAAGATAGTTCAAATCATTGGATACTACAGTAAGCTGTGCATTATTTGTAGTTCCATCCGCAAGTTTTAATTTGTACGAAACACCCATTTCTGCCAAATACACCCGTCTTACAGTATCTGAAGTATTCTTAATCTGAAGCGATACTACTGCTAGCTTCCTGCCTTTCGATGGGTATACACGATAGTAATCATTCCCTTTTTCAGCGTACTCATCCACCAATTTTGCACCTTTACACGAAACAGTTACCTGTTTCACACCCAAAACCTGTTCTAACGTACATTCCACACCATCTGTCGGCGCATCATTTGAACCAGAAGGCGTTTTACCGGTGCTGTCTGTAGCTCTCACACTACTTGGCGTAGCTGTAGGCACATAGGTTCTCTTAGGAACCAAAGTCGGTATCGGACTAGGTGTAACTTCCGGATAAATCAATGACTCATTATAATCTTTGTCATATTTAACAATTAATCCTGCTGCATACTCAGCCACTTCCCCTGTCTGCTTATCGTTTAATTCTACTCCACACCCTGCTGTTCCAAGCACGGTTGCAGCAACTACTAATCCTATTACTCTTTTCTTCAAGGTAATCCCCCCCAAAAAATCTCCCTATAATAACAATATAGCCAAAAGACTCATTTTTCCCCATAATTCTTCTTCATTATACCAATAAACCAAGTTAAAGGCAAACAATTTCCAAACCAGCCTTATAATAAAGTGGATGTGTTACTATTCTAAAAATAATAAAACAGGAACCATGAACCTTTCTATCATTTTTTATTTTTCAGCCAATTCAAATTCTGCCCAGAATTCCACACCATCTACATGATTTAAAACACCACATTCCTGATGCATAGAATTCATAATAGCTTTTACAATGGACAAACCGATACCGCTTCCGCCATATTCTCTGGTTCTTGCTTTATCTACTTTATAGAACTTTATCCAGACTTTATCCAGTTCTTCTTCTGGAATCTGTGCTCCTGTGTTTCTCACAGAAACCCTGACAGTTCTTTCTTTCACAAGTAAAGACACTTCAATTACATTTTCGCCATCCACATGATTCAGTGCATTGCTAATATAATTTGTAATAACTTCCTGCGTCATAAATTCATCTGCCCATACATATATCGACTGATTTTCTTCAAACTGTAAATCCACATTTTTTTGTTCAAACTTAATCTGATTAGAATTCAATACAGACTTCAACACTTCCACAATATCAAAGCGCTCAAATTCTACCTGATTGGTACCAAATTCGATTTGATTTAAATTCAACAGTTTTTTTACCATGTTGTTCATCTTGTTTGCTTCATCTATAATAACATCACAATAAAAATTTCTGCTTTCCACATCATCATTGATATTGTCCTGAAGACCTTCTGCATACCCTTGTATCAAAGCAATTGGCGTTTTTAATTCGTGGGTAACATTGGACAAAAATTCTTTTCGCATTTCGTCAATCTGCATCTTCTCCTGAATGTCATTTTGCAATTCATTGTTGGCAGCTTTCAATTCAGAAATGGTCTGTTCAAGCTTCTCCGAAAGCACATTTACACTGTTTCCTAAAACTTGTATCTCGTCCGTCGTTTCTCCTTCATACTTGGTTTCAAATCGAAGTTCAGACATTTCAGACGCAATCTTTGATAGTTTTACGATTGGTTTTGTAAATTGTCGGCTCACCAATGAAATCATAATAATACCAAAAAATACAGCTACAAATGCAGAATAACACAAAAACCTGGTAGAAAGCTTTACACTTTCCTGTATACTCTCGTAATTACTCCGAAGATAAATGGTATAATCATTATCTCCAATCATCACACTTCCCACAAGATCCAGATAATCAGAATCAAATCTTCTATCGTGTAATTTTCGGATTGTATACCTGCCTTCTTTGTCTTTATATATCAAATTTTCATTTTCATCATCAGCATCATACAAACCATACGCCGATGCGTAATTCATTTGTATTTGCTCAAGAACCATATTTTTTTCTCTATTATTATTTTCGATAGAAGACGGATAAATAAAATTCGCATTATAACTTGCAACTCCCTGAGGATAAATTTTAAATAAGCCCTTCATAACATAAATATTAATGCTATTGTCCACTCCAAGCTTTTGGATTGCAAGTTCTATAGCTTCTTTCGAAACATTCTTTAGTTCTTCCTCTTCCTGCTGTTCTTTTTCTGCTTCTTCATAAAGGTCGCTCAGCCATCCATCTCCGAAATTAAAATAAATTCTATTATCATCTTCTGTACTTTCCGAAGAATTTTCATCAGAAGTATCATTGTCTGCTGTACTATTGTCGGCTGTTTCAGTATCGCTTTCTTCTGTATTCTCATTTTCAGATGACTGGGTTTTCTGTTCATATTCATACAGTCGGTTTATATTATCCGACACTTCCGTGTACATTTTCTGCAAACGATTACTCTTTTCATATCGATAATAACTAGGCAAGAAAATCTGATTTGCAATAATACATAACAAAAACACCCCTAGTAACAGTAACGAAACTAGGGCTGTAAGCCTTGTACGAATGGTTCTAAAAATTATCCATTTTTTCATAAAATCCCCCCATTACTTGGAAACTTCAAATTTATAACCCATTCCCCAAATTGTTTTTATGCAGTCACCTTTGCTGCCAAGTTTACTTCTCAATTTCTTAACATGTGTATCAATGGTTCTTGCATCGCCAAAGTAGTCATAATTCCACACATTGTTAAGAATTCTCTCTCTGGATAATGCAACACCTTCGTTTGTGACAAAATACGTTAAAAGTTCAAATTCTTTATAACTTAAATCAATGACCTTTCCGTCCACCAATACTTCATGTGCCGTCTTATTGATAGTGATGCCACTGATTTCAACATTTTCATCTGCGTCACCCTGTGTTCTTCTAAGAATTGCCTCAACTCTGGCAACTAAAATCTTAGGACTGAATGGCTTTGAAACATACTCGTCAATTCCTAGCTCAAACCCTAACAACTCGTCCTTTTCATCACTCTTTGCAGTCAGCATAATGATTGGAACTTTAGAATACTGTCTGATTTCCTTACATGTCTGCCATCCGTCCATCTTTGGCATCATTACATCCAAAATAACCAATGCAATATCATTCTGTTCAAAAAATATATCGCATGCCACTTCTCCATTTTCAGCCTCAATTACTTCATAGCCCTGCTTACTAAGAAAATCTTTTACCAGTTTTCTCATTCTGCTTTCATCATCCACCACTAAAATCTTTGTTCTATCCATATAATACCTCCATTGATCCATGCTAATACAAAATTGCCTCTTATGATTATGTATCCTGTTATCAAAATCAGCACAACCTTAACTTTCATGTCAAAACTTGCAGAGTGTTTAACTCAGTCAAATTTCAAGACACCACTGAGTTAATATGTCAAATATATTTATCTTATAGTACTATAGTACCAGATAATTATGTTTGTTTTGTGAAATAGAAGTATTATTTTTCAATATTTGAATCTTCATTTTCCTCGTATTGAATACCTAACTGTTTTTCTTTTGCCCGAACCGCATCTTCCCTTTGTTGTAGTTCTACTTCCCAGGAAGAATATTTGTCAATTACTTTTTCCTCATCATAAGTAGTATAATTAAAATAAACCATTACCATCATAAGTCCAATTAAAAAAATCAGAAAAACGATAATAATATTTTGCAATTTTCGATTACTCTTGGAATTTTCATACAAAATCCGATACTGTTCCGATCTTTTATTTGCCTCTTCAATTTCTTCCGGCAATTCCTTATTTTTCTGTTTCATGACCGGTATGGATTTGATATATTCCTCTTCAATCACTTTCTTTTTTATCAACGTTCCATAGAGCTGATGCATAAATTCGTAACCTATGACAGTTTTAAACATCTTCATATCTGAAGCCTTGTTATAGAGTTTCAAAACCTGCTGATTATCCGTCAAATCGGTGTGTGCCTTTATGTATAATACAGACTCCGCCTCTCTTTTTGCGTTTTCATAATCTTCATCCGTTTCAAATTCATATCCACTGATGATGCGTTTTGAATCGCTCATATCATTCACCCCATTTCGTTGACTAATTATATATATCTATCGCAATTACACTTCATAATCCAAGCACATACGAACTTCCATAAATGGGCGTACTGCGCTGTCTGCCACTTTTACATGTTCCGGATGCACCGCATATCCTTTCAATGCTTCCTCTGACTCAAATGTTGAATCTAACATTACATCTGCTGTAGATGATGCCAATCCGTTTGTATTTACCTGAATAGAAACCATTCCAGGAATTTTACCCTGCAAAGACTCCAAACCTGCTTTTACTCCTGCTTTGATTTCTTTCTTTTCCTCTTCTGTCTTTTCCGCTTTAATCTTCCATAAAATTACATGCTTTACCATTTTTGTTATCTCCTTTATCTTTAATCTCTACTCTTTTAGTTTATCTCATTTTTACTTTCATAGCAAGAACAAATAAATACCACAAAAGCCTTGTAAACATACGATTTACAAGGCTTTTTTTTATAGTGGAGCTGGCGGGAGTCGAACCCGCGTCCGAAAACTCTTCCACCCCAGTATCTCCTATCACAGTCAGTTATTTAACATTCCCTCCATCAGTCGCGAACTAACACGCTGCTGACTTTAGTAGCTTCATATATCTCTTATCTACGCAAAGCTTTGCAAATAAGGTGCCCCGCAAGATTGATGCCAATTCCCGAAGCGCGGGATGTTCAGGATTGACAAGCCGCCCTTAGGCAGCTAATGCAAAATTATCTTCTGCGTTTATATTTAATCCAGGTTTTAACGTGGTCCCAGAGCCACGGATAGCTGCTCGAGTTTCTAAATCCCCGTCGAAACCATTACAACCCCATAGGTAATCTCCATACCGGAGACGTTGTAAGGTTCGGTCTTTCTGACCTGTGAGAACAATTCTAACACGTTTCATTTTTAAAGTCAATCAATACACTAGTTAGAATCTCATATTTCTCTTAAATTGTTTCTCCGCTTCTCTTTGTTGATCTTTCTTGGCAATATCCTGTCTCTTGTCATAGAGTTTTTTACCTTTTGCCAAACCAATCTCAACTTTCACATAACTGCCTTTAAAATATACATTCAGCGGTACTAATGTATATCCCTTTTGTTGCATCTGTCCTATCATTTTATTGATTTCATACTTGTGAAGCAATAATTTTCTTGGTCTTAATGGATCTTTATTAAATATATTTCCCTTTTCATATGGTGAAATATGCATACCGTAGATAATTACTTCGCCTTTTTCTATCCGGACAAACGACTCTTTGATACTGCATTTTCCCATTCGTAAAGACTTTACTTCTGTTCCTGCAAGTGAAATACCTGCTTCAAAGTTTTCTTCAATAAAATAGTCATGAAATGCTTTTTTATTATTGGCAATTAGTTTTTTTCCTTCTTTTGCCATCTTCTTTTCCTTTCTGCTGCCATCTGTTATACAAGGTTACTATTTAGTGATCAACTAAAGCAATTTTACACTGTTTCCAGTTAACACCAAACAGTATCAATATAAGATTATCTTTCCACTGTTTCCATCACTAGTCAGACAATCAACAATAACAATCATAGTTTACAACAAAACTGCACGCGAAACAAGTCAACGTGCAGTTAATTTTTTATTCTTAATCTTTTTCTATCGCTGCTCTTCTAAGTGCTTCAAACTTGTCTTCTGCCTTCTTTTGTGCTGCTTCCACTTCTTCCGGTGTCGGAGTGTAACGGGCAATGATTTCATCCCCATTCCATGGTTCATCTTCATCATCTTCCCCGGCAAGTTCAAAATCAATGGTTCTTGTAAGTTTATCTACACCAACTACGCGAATTCGAGCTTTCTCACCAAGTTTGAAACATTTCTTTGTATGCTCGCCTACCATCATGTAATGCTCTTCGTCATAGAAATAATAATCATCTTTCAACGAAGTAACGCGAATCATACCTTCGCATGTATTTGGAAGTTCTACATACATGCCCCATGTGCTGATACCCGAAATATGACCTTCCATAATCTGTCCCACAAACTGAGCCATATATTCCGCCTTCTTCATTTTCTCAACCTCGCGCTCCGCTTCATCTGCTCTACGCTCCAATTGGCTTGAAGAAAGGGCAATCTCAGGAAGTATCTTCTCATAATGGGCAGTTCTTTTAGCAGGTAAACTATTCTTCAAACTCTCCTTTATGATACGATGAATCTGCAAATCCGGATATCTTCGGATAGGAGAAGTAAAATGACAATAATACTTGGTTGCAAGTCCAAAATGTCCCTCGCATCCTGTCGTATATCTCGCCTGTTTCATAGAACGAAGTGTCAGACGGCTAATCATCATTTCTTCATCTGTTCCTTCTATCTTTTTAATCAATTTCTGCAGTTCCTTTGGATGAATTTCATCCTGTCCTATCTTAATACTATATCCAAAGTTATTGATAAATATTCCTAATTTTTCGATTTTTTCAGGATCCGGCTCCTCATGGGTACGATATACAAAAGGAGATTCTCTCCAGAAGAAATCTTCTGCAATGGTTTCATTTGCCACAAGCATAAAATCTTCAATCAAACGATTTGCCTTGCTTCTTTCATAAGGTTTAATGTCGTATGGCTTTCCTTTAGGATCTAATAAAATCTTGCTCTCTGGGAAATCAAAATCAATAGAACCACGTTTTCTTCTCTTTTCACGAAGAATTTCTGCCAGTTCAGCCATCATCTCAAACATAGGTACTAAATCCCCATGTTCTTTGATTTCATCCTCATCGTGATCCTCAATCACTTTTCTCACCTGAGTATATGACATACGCTTATCAATACGTACAAGTGTCTCTGAAATTCTGTGATCCACTACAGTTCCGTTTTTATCAATATCCATAAAGCAACTGAGTGCCAAACGGTCTACTCCTGCATTTAATGAGCAGATACCATTTGATAAAGCATGTGGCAACATAGGAATTACCCTGTCAACCAAATACACACTGGTACCACGCTTAATTGCCTCTTTATCAAGCGGAGAGCCTTCTGTCACATAGTGAGATACATCTGCAATATGAACACCTAAATGATAAATATCCCCTTCTTTCGTCAGAGAAACCGCATCATCCAAGTCCTTCGCATCCTCGCCATCAATGGTTACCATCATCATATCGCGAATATCTTCTCTACCGACTTTATCTTCCTCTAGTACTTCATCAGGCACACTCTCTACCTGATTCATAACACCATCCGGAAACTCCTCCGGCAATCCATACGCTCTTACAATAGACAAAATATCTACACCTGGATCATTTACATGGCCAAGAATTTCGATAATCTCACCTTCCGGATTTTTTCCGCCTGCTCCAAAGTCAGTAATCTTTACTACCACTTTATGTCCTGTTACAGCATTTTTACAATGCTCTTTTGGAATAAAAATATCCTTTGCAAACTTCTGATTATCAGAAATAACAAAACCATAATTTTTATTTTTCGTAAATGTTCCAACAACTACTTCCGTACCACGCTCTAAAATACCAACGATACGTCCTTCTTGTCTTTTTCCTGTTTTCTCAGGATTGATGGAAACCTGAACGATGTCATTGTGAAGTGCGCCCTTCGTAGCATTTTCTGGAATAAAGATATCATCCGGCTCACCTTCGATACGCACAAAGCCATATCCTTTCTGTGTTCCACAAAATGTACCAATCTTTACATCTACACCAAGCGGCTTTACTTTTCCTTTTGAATCTATAGTAATTTTTCCGTCCGCAAGCAATGCATCAACAACTGTCCGAAAATCTTCTTTTTCGTTTCTTGGAACCTGAAGTAAACTCATCATCTCTTTTACTTTGATAGGTCGGTAACCCTTTTCAGAAACAAAGTCGTAAATCAGCTTCTTTTTTTGTTCTAAAATTTCTTTTTCCAACATAACAATCACCCCCAAAATATCTTGTGTTTTCCGTACATTTCCTATACCTGTATTATATCATAACTTCACAAAAAAGTAACTAATAATAGAAAAACTTTACAAAAAATCGAGTAGTTTTCTCCCTATCTCTCCAAATTCCTGCGTCTTCTTGTGGATCGTTTATCTCACAAGTTTTTTTGCACAACAGAAAAGCAGATGCATCATGCATCTGCTTTTCATCTATATTGATTAAGTTTTCTCAATAATCTTCTGATTATTGCCAGATCTTCAAGCTCAATACAATAGAAATTGCAAAGAATAAAATTGCCAAAGCAACAGTACCTTTCTTCAAAGCACCCTCTTTTGAACGACCTTTATTTTTGCTCCAATAAGTGTCTGTACCGCCTGACGCTCCACCAGTAATCGCTGACAAACCACCATCTTTACCTTCCTGAGATAAAATGATAACTGTAAGCGCGATACTTACAACAATATATACAAGAACAAGAATTGTTTTTATCGTCTCTAACATGAATCACACCTCCTAATAATGCACTCAATTGTGAATTATAACATAATTCCCGACATAATTCAATATTTTTTCATTTTTTTTAGATTTAATCGCAAATATTGGTAATTTTCTGCCAGAACATTTGCTAATTTTAGCTGTTCACACAATTGTTTTTACCGTGTCATTATTTTTTAATCAATAAAGATTTTCCTGTCATTTCAGCAGGCTGTTCCATTCCCATCATTTCTAACAATGTAGGTGCGATATCACATAATGCTCCACCTTCTCTCAATGTGTAAGCCTCATCATAGTTTACTAAGATAAATGGAACCGGATTTGTAGTATGAGCTGTAAATGGAGCACCTGTTTCATAATCAACTAACTGCTCACAGTTACCATGGTCAGCACAGATAAACATCTGTCCGCCAACTTCAAGAACTGCATCTACTGTCTTTCCTACGCACTCATCAACAGCCTCTACAGCCTTAACTGCAGCTTCTTCAACACCTGTATGACCTACCATGTCAGGGTTTGCATAGTTGATGATAATAACATCATACTTATCAGATTTAATTGCTTTTACTAATCCATCGCAAACTTCGTATGCACTCATCTCAGGCTGTAAATCATAAGTAGCAACCTTTGGAGATTTTACCAAAAGACGCTCCTCATTCTTATTTGGCTCCTCAATACCACCATTAAAGAAGAATGTTACATGTGCATACTTCTCTGTTTCAGCAGTACGAAGCTGTGTCTTTCCTGCTGCTGCAAGAATTTCACCAAATGTATTGTTGATCTCAACTTTGTGGAATGCAACAATTTTATTAGGGATTGTTGCATCATACTCACCAAATACAACAAATGTTGTGTCTTTACGTCCACCATTACGGTTAAATCCATCAAAATCATCTGCACAGAATACTCTTGTGATTTCTCTTGCTCTGTCAGGACGGAAGTTATAGAAAATAACTGAATCTTTGTCTTTTACAGTTGCAACTGGAGCACCATTTTCTGTAACAACAGTTGGTAAAACGAACTCATCGTTTTCACCCTTATCATATGACTGCTGAACTGCTGTCAATGCATCAGGTGCAGTAACACCTTCACCATCTGTAAGTGCCTTATATGCAAGTTCTACACGGTCCCAACGGTTATCACGGTCCATAACGTAGTAACGTCCCATAACTGTTGCAATCTTACCTACACCGATTTCTTCCATCTTCTTTAATGTTTCCTCAACGAAACCTTTTCCTGAAGTTGGTGCAGTATCACGCCCATCTAAGAATGCATGTACGTATACGTTTTGAATTCCTTCTCTTTTTGCAAGTTCCAACAAACCATACATATGTGACATATGGCTATGAACTCCACCATCTGACAACAAACCAAAGAAATGCAAATCAGAGTTATTGTCCTTACAATTCTTAACAGCCTTTGCGAATGCTTCATTCTTAAAGAAATCTCCATCTTCGATTTCTTTTGTAATACGTGTTAATTCCTGATATACAACACGTCCAGCTCCCATGTTCAAATGTCCAACTTCAGAGTTACCCATCTGACCTTCCGGAAGACCAACTGCCATACCGCTTGCATTTCCCTTTACAAAAGGATACTCTGCCATCAACTTATCCATAACAGGAGTTTTTGCCATAGCAATTGCGTTATGCTCTTTCTTTTCGTTTAATCCATATCCATCTAATATCATTAAAACGGTAGGTTTTTTACTCATAAATATCCTCCTTTTATTATTCAATAAGGGCTGAACAAGTCAGCCCCTACTGAAATCTATGTCACACGCTCTTCGCGACAATTTTTATTTGTAGTTAACAATCTGTCCGAACTCAGCCTTAAGTGAAGCTCCACCTACAAGACCACCATCAATGTCTGGCTTAGCAAATAAGTCAGCTGCTGTCTTAGAGTTAACAGATCCACCGTACTGAATGCGGATTGCTGCTGCTGTAGCATCATCATATACTTCAGCGATGCAAGCACGGATTGCTGCACATACTTCCTGTGCCTGATCAGATGTAGCTGTCTCACCTGTTCCGATAGCCCAGATTGGCTCATAAGCGATAACTGCTGTCTTAGCCTGATCTGCTGTTACGTTCTGGAATGCAATCTTAATCTGCATACGGATCCAGTCAATGTAAACACCCTGTTTTCTCTGAGTCAAAGACTCTCCACAACAGATGATTGGTGTAATTCCATGCTCGAATGCCTTAAGAACTTTCTTGTTTACAGTTTCATCTGTTTCAGCGAAGTACTCTCTTCTTTCTGAATGTCCAAGAACAACATACTTAACACCTGCATCTACTAACATAGCTGGTGAAATTTCACCTGTGTATGCACCGCTCTCTTCAAAGTACATATTTTCAGCACCAATGTTGATGTTGCTTCCCTTAGCAGCTTCCATAGCTGGGATAATGTCGATTGCAGGTACGCAGAATACTACATCTACATCATCATTTGCTACTAATGGCTTTAACTCATTTACTAATGCAACAGCCTCGCTAGGAGTCTTGTTCATTTTCCAGTTACCAGCAATAATCTTCTTACGCATAAAATCGTTCCTCTTTTCTATTTTTTTATAATATTCTCTTATTTATCGTTAGCAGCTACAACACCTGGAAGATCTTTTCCCTCTAAGAATTCAAGAGAAGCTCCACCACCTGTTGAGATGTGTGTCATCTTATCAGCAAATCCTAACTGGTTAGCTGCTGCAGCAGAATCTCCACCACCGATGATTGTTGTTGCATCGATTTCAGCCATAGCCTTAGCTACTGCGATTGTACCAGCTGCAAAGTTAGGCATTTCGAAACATCCCATTGGTCCGTTCCATACAACTGTCTTAGCACCCTTAACAGCATCAGCATATAATTCAGCTGTCTTAGGTCCGATATCTAATCCTAACCATCCCTTTTCTAATCCTTCAACATCAGAAACAACCTTAGTGTTTGCTGCGTTGTCAAACTTGTCAGCTGCTAATGTATCAACTGGGATCAATAACTTCTTACCGTTCTTCTCAGCTTTTTCCATCATTTCCTTAGCGTAATCTAAGTAATCAGCTTCGAATAAAGAATCACCGATTTCATATCCCTTAGCTGAAAGGAATGTAAATGCCATACCTCCACCGATGATCAATGTATCAACTTTGTCAAGTAAGTTGTTGATAACCGAAATCTTTGAAGAAACTTTTGAACCACCCAAGATAGCTACGAATGGTCTTTCTGGGTTGTTTACAGCGTTTCCTAAGAAATCAATTTCTTTCTGCATTAAGTATCCAACTACTGCAGTATCAACGTACTCTGTTACACCAACGTTTGAGCAATGTGCTCTATGAGCTGTACCGAAAGCATCGTTAACAAATACATCACACAAAGAAGCTAATTCTTTAGAGAAAGCCTCTCCGTTCTTTGTCTCTTCTGCTCTGTAACGTGTATTCTCTAATAAAACAACATCTCCGTCGTTCATTGCAGCAACTGCAGCCTTAGCGTTTTCACCAACAACTGTTGCGTCAGCAGCAAACTTAACTGGCTGTCCTAATAATTCAGACATACGAGCTGCAACTGGAGCTAAAGATAACTCTGGCTTTGGCTCTCCCTTTGGCTTACCAAGATGTGAGCAAAGGATAACCTTTCCACCGTCAGCGATCAACTTTTTAATTGTAGGCAAAGCTGCAACCAAACGGTTCTCGTCTGTAATCTTTCCATCTGCCAATGGTACATTGAAGTCACAACGTACTAAAACTTTTTTACCTTTTACATTGATATCATCTACTGATTTTTTATTTAACATGATATTCTTCCTTTCTGTTTTCAATATTTTAAAAGGCTCAGAAACTCTGATGCCTTATTGTTTCTACCAAAACATGACTTTCTAACAAATTGCATCGCAATTTCCTATTGCACAAAAAGAAAGGTCCGGTCCCAATGACCGGACCTTTCTTAGGTCTATAAATGTGCTACGCACGAATATTTTTAGAATTAAGCCAATTCTGAGAAGTACTTAATTGTTCTAACCATCTGGCTTGTGTATGAGTTCTCGTTGTCATACCATGAAACAACCTGAACTTCATATAAATCGTCAGCAACCTTAGAAACCATTGTCTGTGTTGCATCGAATAATGAACCAAATCTCATTCCAACGATATCTGAAGAAACGATTTCATCTTCGTTGTATCCGAATGACTCGTTAGAAGCTGCCTTCATAGCTGCATTGATACCCTCAACTGTTACATCATTTCCCTTAACAACTGCTGTTAAGATTGTTGTAGAACCTGTTGGAGTAGGAACACGCTGAGCAGATCCGATTAACTTTCCGTTTAACTCAGGGATAACAAGACCGATAGCCTTAGCTGCACCTGTTGAGTTAGGAACGATGTTAACTGCTGCTGCACGAGATCTTCTTAAGTCACCCTTTCTCTGAGGACCATCAAGAGTCATCTGATCTCCTGTGTAAGCATGGATTGTACACATGATACCAGACTGAATAGCTGCATACTTGTTCAAAGCGTCAGCCATAGGTGCTAAACAGTTTGTTGTACATGAAGCTGCAGAGATTACATCATCAGAAGCCTTTAATGTGTTGTGGTTTACATTGTAAACGATTGTAGGAAGATCATTTCCTGCTGGTGCAGAGATAACAACCTTACGAGCACCTGCTTTGATATGAGCAGAAGCTTTTTCTTTAGATGTGTAGAAACCTGTACACTCTAATACTACGTCTACGTTTAATGCTCCCCATGGGCATTTTGAAGCATCAGCTTCAGCATAGATCTTGATTTCTTTTCCATCAACTGTGATAGAATCTTCTCCAGCTGTTACTGTATCAGCCTTCTCATACTTACCCTGTGATGAATCATACTTTAATAAGTGTGCTAACATCTTAGGACTTGTTAAGTCGTTGATTGCTACTACTTCATATCCCTCTGCTCCAAACATCTGTCTGAATGCAAGACGTCCGATACGTCCAAAACCATTAATTGCTACTTTTACTGCCATGTTTTGTTCCTCCTAAAAATATAATTTTTTATAAAATGCCTGTCCATGTTCCATGAACATGACCAGTAATTTACAATATTTGTTATAAAAAACAAACCTCGCTTTTTATTTTATACAATTTAGGGTTAAAATGCAAGTATTGTTTTGCTATTTTTTTGTAATGTAATTCTTCTTATGGATTTTTTTCTGTTTTTGTGAACATTCCATTTATTTCCTTGAATATTTTTCACAAATCATGCACTAAATAATCAACGCAACTATACAAACTTTCTAGTTTTTTTCGTCCTTTATCTTTCCAATAATCTTCCGTAAACTTTTTATGACCAAATTGCGAAAATTCTTTTTCCTAAAATATGGTTCAAGTCTCGTCCTACGAAACTTGAACCATATTTTATACAAACAAGTCTGACAGAGTTTCTATGTAAATTTATACACATCCCCCAAAAACATTTATTTCAGTTGTCGTTTCTAACTCCGACTGAAATAAACAGTGTTGTTAGTAGTCTACCATGTAGTTTTACTTCTTCATCAATTTACGATAAACATCCTCATATTTTCTTGCTGAAACATTCCAAGAAAAATCTGCCTCCATACCACGCTGCACAATTTGATTCCATCTTCTTTTATTGTGCTGAAATATATATTTTGCATAACGGATGGCATTTAGCATTTCATGGGCATTATAATTCGCAAAGGAAAAACCGGTACCGGAATTGTCATACTCATTGTACGGAACGACGGTATCTTTAAGTCCTCCTGTTTCGCGCACAATTGGAACTGCACCATAACGTAGCGCCATCAACTGACTAAGGCCACATGGTTCAAACAAAGAAGGCATCAAAAAGGCATCACACGCTGCATACAAGCGATGCGAAGTCTCTTCGTTGTAGTAAATATTCGCCGAAATACGCTCCGGGTATTTCCATGCGTAGTGTCTGAATAAATGCTCGTACTTTCCTTCACCGGAACCAACAACTACTAACTGGGTATCTTCCGTAAGTATTTCTTCTATCATGTAATCCACCAAATCCAGACCTTTTTGATCTGTCAGACGACTACATATTCCAATCATAAATTTTTTATCATCCTGGGTAAGTCCCAGCTGTTGCTGAAAAGCTCTTTTATTTTTTATTTTTTCTTTTCGAAAGTCTTTTGCACTATATGTTTGAAAAATCATAGGATCACGTTCCGGGTTATAAATACCATAATCAATACCGTTTACAATACCTACAAGGTCATGTTCCCTTGCCCGCATCAATCCATCTAATCCTTCTCCGTAAAATGGCATTTTAATTTCTTCTGCGTAGCTTTCACTGACGGTAGTAATAAGGTCTGAATAAACCAAACCGCCCTTTAAATAATTAGCCTCACCATATGCCTCAAGCTTATCATTTGTAAAATAATAGTCATCAAGTCCGGTCATATCTTCAACTGCCTTCACATCCCATATTCCCTGAAATCGAATGTTATGTATGGTCATTACCGTCTTAATTCCCTGAAAGAAACTTCCCGCATGAAACGTATCATTGATATATACTGGTACCAATCCTGTCTGCCAATCATGACAATGAATAATATCCGGTCTGAAATTAAGCAAAGGCAATGCTGAAAGAGATGCTCTTGAAAAGAATGCAAACTTTTCCATATCCTCATATATGTTATTATATGGTGTAAAGCCACTGAAATAAAATTCATTATCAATAAAATAAAAATGAATATCATTGTATTCCATTTCAAGAATTCCAACATACTGACTTCTCCATGCCAGTTTCATATAAAAATGATTCACGTACTTCATTTGGTTTTTATACTCTACAGATATAGCTGTATAATTTGGCAACATAACTCTTACATCAAATTCTTTTTTATCAAAATATTTTGGCAAGGAACCAACCACATCTGCCAACCCGCCGGTTTTGATAAACGGATATGCTTCCGATGCAATAAATAATACATTTACCATTTTCCACCCCTCCGAAACTCACTTTTTTTCACGCTCATAATAGATATGAATATTATATAACTTTTAAATACACAATAAAAGTGGTGTTTTCAAAAAACACCACTTTTTTAGGCACTAAACAAACTTTCTTGAAAGCTCTACAAAAAGACTGAAAAAAATCATCTATAAATAGACTAAACTTTCAATTTATATTCCAAACGTATCTTATCTGCAATTAACGCAACGAATTCAGAATTCGTTGGTTTTCCTTTTCCATTGCTAACCGTATAACCAAACAATTCATCAATCGTATCCATCTTTCCTCTGCTCCAAGCAACTTCTATGGCATGTCTTATTGCTCGTTCCACTCTACTTGGTGTTGTTTTGTGTCTCTTAGCAATGGTTGGATATAACAGTTTTGTGATTGAATTTAACATTTCCGCATCGTTCACAGACATTATAATCGCATCTCTTAAATATTGATACCCTTTAATATGTGCAGGCACACCTATCTCATGAATGATATTAGTTACATCTGTTTCCAACGACCAATCAGATACAATTTCATGATTTTCATAAACTATTCCCTGAGCAGCTTTTGATATACCCTTACTAGACATATATACTTGTCTTATTCGAGTCACCAAGGCATCATAGTCAAACGGTTTCAAAATGTAATATTCCACTCCAGCTGAAAATGCCTGTTCCATCAATCCTTCTTTGCATACCGATGACAAAACGATAAACTTCACATCGTTTAATTTTTTGTCTTCTTTAATTCTCTCAATTACACTCAGCCCATCCAAATTTTTCAAAACAAAATCAATCAATACAACATCTGGTTTATTTTTGCGAATTATGTCTATTGCTATATTTCCATCTTTTGTTTTTCCTACAATCTGAATATCTGCATTTCTCTCCAATATTTTTGTCGTAATCTCGATCATTCGATCATTTCCGTCGACAATCGCCACCTTGATGCTTCCCATTTTTAATTCCTCCAATTATTATTCTCCTTACTCATTTTTTATTCATACGATTTTTACATGAATTTGTCACATAATGCATTATAAATATATCATTTCATTTTTTCAACGAGAATACATCGCAAGTTTCGACAAACATTTATTTNNCATTTCTCTTATTTTGTCAGTCATAATTTGTCATTATTTGATTGATTTTTTTCTTCATTTCCTCCACAATTTCCGGAGGATTGATAATTTTCACCTGTGTTCCCAAACCCATCACCCAGGCATAAAACATATCACTGATTTCCAAATCCATACTCACACAAAAGTACCCTTCTCGGCTTGGTCGCATGGAAACATCCATTCCAAAACGATCAATCACAACTCCAGCCAATCTATCTTCAAATTCTAACGTAACTCTTTTTTTCTCTCCTCCAAACATCGAAAAATAACGTTTCGTATAAGAAGCCACATTTTGCTCACCAAAACATTCTGCTCCAATTCTTGCTTCTTCTGTCAAAACAATCTTTTCCATTTTATCAACACGATAATGCTTAATTTTTTCATCTACCTCATCATATGCAACAAGGTAATAATTTTCCTGATCTAAAACTAATGCCCAGGGAGATACTCTATACAATTCTCCATTTGCTTTTTTGTTCACTTTTTGCTTTTTGCTGTTCCAATAAAAATATTCAAAAGTAATCTGCTTATCTTCCCCCATAGCCTGATGAATAGCATCCACATTGTATAATACCGATTCATTTCTTGTTTTTGTTCTTCCTTGTATGTAAACTTGTCTCTGAAGCTCATGTGCCTGATATTTTGACGCAAATCCTTCAATTTTTTTTATCAGGTTTTCTGTTTTTTTCTCTGAGATATATTTTGAAGCCAATACCGAATCANNGCCATGAAGTATTTTACTTTTTTATCTTTTTTTTGAGATATAATCTCAACTCCATATTTCGTTAATTCTTCAAAATCCGTATATAAACTCTTTCTTTCTGCATTGATATCCAAAGCTTTCAATCTTTCGATAATTTCCGGAACTGTTATACCATGTTCTTCATCCGTCTCTCTTTGAAAAATATCTAATAAACACAATAATTTTAATTTTTGATTTTGTCCTCTCGCCATGTTAATCCCACGCTCTTCCTTACTTTTTAATGTTTTCTCAGAGTCTTTTTTTACAAGAATTCCAAGAGAGCATTTCATGAACATTATACCTTTTCTATTTCTCAAAGTCCACCCATCTTGTTCATTCCAAACTTAATCCCCCAATAGTCGCTTATACGAATTAACATGTTTCATCTATTNNAGTATACTTTTTTTCATTTTTTCTTTTTATATAGGGTCTACGGACCCGAATATTATTTTCCTTCTCATAATATAATGAGGATGCCTGAGCCGTCTCTCCCAAGTGGCTCAGGCAATTTTTTATGTAATGGGAAATTGCGATGCAATTTCCTATTACATAAAAACGCTCCGCGAGGATGCGCAGACCGCGGAGATGGAGTTAATTGCTGCGCAATACCGCGTTCGCACTAATTGTGCATACGAATGCAAAATCAACTACATCATTTCTTCAATAAATATTCCATATCCTTTACAAGGATTATTCACTAAGACATGGGTTACCGCACCAATTATTTTTCCATTCTGTATGATTGGTGAACCGCTTTGTCCTTGAACAATTCCATTTGATATTTTTATCAATTCCGGATCTGTCACTTTGATTTCCAAACCTTTTTCATGTTCATTCACGTTTATCTTGGTAATTTCAATCTTATATGCATTTAATGCACCAGATATTTCACTAAGCATATACGCTTCTCCAAGTCTAATCTCTTGTTTTAATCCTATTGGATATTTCTTTTCATTTTTCGTTTTTTCCAACATCAAACCCACATTAACCATCTTTCCTTTAATGCCGTATTGACTGTTACTGTTTATTATACCGATTACATCGGCAGATGATTTTTTTAAGTAACCGACAATCTCTCCAGGCTTTCCAGCGTACCCTTTCTTGATTTGATAAATCCCGGTATTGCATATATATCCATTTTTAATGTCCATAGTAACTCCCAAATCCATGTCATTTATTCCGTGACCTAACGCTACAAAGCTACCATCTTTTTTATAACATGTTAATGTTCCAATTCCTTGGGTATCATCTCTCACCCAAATACCCAATTTATTAATACCCTCGTTATTTTCTACTAGTTCAACTTTTCTTTTTATATGTTTTTTATTTCTTTCCAATTCTAAAACAACTGTATTCTCTTTTAACTCTGCAATATAATCCATCAGTTGTTCTTTGTCATTCACTTCAATTCCATCCACTCCTACAATATAATCACCACTTTTCACAATGTCTTTTGCAGGCTCTTTCGTTTCACCCTCTATGTTTTTTATTTCACCGGTTCCAAGTACAAGTAATCCTTTGGTATTGATTTTTATTCCAATTATTTTTCCACCGACAAATACTTTTTCTTTTGGAATTACATGCACATTTATCTTTCGTAGCGGAATAATCCCCATAAATTTCACAGAAATATTACAAGAACCTTTTTCCTTTGAGTACAAAGAAAAAGGTTCTCCTATATCAAATTTGATTTTATTCTTTTGTTTGGCATTCTGCATACATACAACCGGTGCAGTTCCTTCCTGTATCGACGCATCTGCTGACACACGAAATTGAAACTGTTGTTTTTCATTTTCATATATGAATAAATTTTGTGGAATTATATTTTTTGCATGAAAGACTAAATATAAAAGTATAAACAACAAGTCAAACACAATTACTAAACATATAGCAAGAAAACACTTCTTATTACGTGACATACTTATCATCTCCTTTTGCTTTTTATTAACAATATACGATGATTTTATAAATAGTATGTCCCATTTTACACATAAAATACTCTAAATTCCTTATGCTATTTTCATTTGTTCTGCTAACTTTTTCATTTCATGTGCACTTTCTCTCACAGTATCAGTAATCTCAGCCCCTCCCAAAATACGCGCTAATTCGTCAATACTTCCTTTTTCGTTTAATTCACGGATATGCGTAGATGTTTTCTCTTCTTCAACCGTCTTTTCAATAACAAAATGCTGGTCTGCCATTGCTGCAATTTGTGGAAGATGGGTAATGCAGATTACTTGATGTTTCTTTGCAATCACTGCAAGTTTCTCGGAAACTTTTTGAGCAGTTCTACCACTAATTCCAGCATCAATTTCGTCAAAAATAAGTGTCTCAATCTCATCCTGCTGAGCCAAAACTGATTTTAATGCAAGCATAATACGTGATAATTCACCACCTGATACTATCTTATCCAATGGTCGTAATGCTTCTCCTGGGTTTGTAGAAATCATAAACTGTACTTCATCCATACCATGTTCCGTATACTTATCACATTCTGTGATCTGTACCTCAAACGAAACATCCAAGAAGTTCAAATCAAGCAATGCCTGTTTAATCTGCTCTGCCAAAATTTCGCCGTTCTTTTTTCTAACCTTTGAAATCTTTTCTGCAAGTTTTTTATATGCTTGCTCTTTTTTATCCAATCTGTTCTTTAGATTATCAAGATATAAATCATACTCTTTAAACTGTTCTAATTTTTCTTCTAATTCTTTATAATAATCAAAGATTGCTTCTACCGTATCTCCATACTTTGCCTTTAAAGAATGATACAAATTCAAACGATTTTCAATTTCAATAAACTTTGATTCGTCAAACTCTAAATCATCCATATAATCCTGTAACTGATAATTCAGGTCTCCGATTTGTTCTTCCACACTCTGTAATTGCTCCATGAAATTTTCTAATCTTTCATCATAATCTGCCACTTTACTCATCTGGCGTGATGCACGGCCTAACTCATCAGAAACTGAGGAATTACCGCCTCCTATGGTCTGATATACCATTTGAATCGTTTCAACAATCTGCTGCGCATTAGAAAAGCGCTTATATCTTGCTGCAAGTTCCTCATCTTCGCCAATTTTAAGTTGTGCCTGTTTAATCTCCTGATACTCATATTCCATAAAAGAAAGCTGTCTCGCTCTCTCTTCTGAGGAAATATTTTTACTTTCGTATTCTTGTTTTGCCTGCTTATATTCTTTAAATGCCTTAGATAGCTTTTCTAAATCTTCGCCGCTTGTATTTTTTCCAAAACGGTCTAAAATCTGTAAATGCTTCTGTTTATGGAGTAATGATTGATTTTCATGCTGACCATGTATATCTAACAATGTACCTGCCAATTCACGTAAAATGCCCANNGTAAATGCTTCTGTTTATGGAGTAATGATTGATTTTCATGCTGACCATGTATATCTAACAAAGTCCCTGCCAGCTCTCGTAAAATGCCCATAGTAACCGTTTCACCATTTACCTTACATAATGTTCTGTTTTTCATAATTTTGCGGGATAAGATAATCTGACTGCCTTCTACGGGCAACTCAAATTCCTTAAGTTTATCCAAAGCAATATCATTTTCCATATCAAAAACTAATTCAACAAGACCATACTCTGCTCCAGAACGAATAATATTCCCTGAAACCTTGCCCCCCAAAGCAATATTAATGGAGCCGATAATAATAGACTTACCGGCTCCAGTTTCTCCTGTTAAAATATTTAAATGATTACGAAAATCTACTTCTACTTCATCAATAATTGCTAAATTTTTAACATGCAAACTAACTAACATACGCCTAGCCTCCACTTATAATCCCAAACATTTGTTTGTTATTATAATACCATACATACGTTCGAAAATGCAAGTTATTTTTTTATTGCTTTTACTTTTACTTTGCAGTACAGTTTTACACCATTTACAGATGCGGTAATTGTACAACTACCAACTCTTCTTCCCACTACTGTACCATCATTTACTCTGGCAACTGAAGGATTAGACGATGACCATTTTACATTTGAGCTGATACCTTCTACCCAAAGTTCATCTGAATCATACTGTTCCAAATTAAGCTTTGTTTTATTTAGCCCAACAACCGTCACATTTATATACGCTTCCAATCCTCCTGTTGTCGAAACTGTAATTGTACAATTTCCAGGTCTCTTTGCTTTGATTTTTCCTTTTGATGAAACACTGGCAACTGCCTTGTTATCACTATAGTAATAAAGTGTGTCAGTAGAGTTACTTGGTGAAATTTGTACGCCAGCGCTTTGGGATGTTCCTTTCACAAGTATCATATCTGATGCTTTCAAATCAATACCTGTCGCTGGAACTTCCTTCAACACAATAACATTACACGATACTTTTAACTTAGAACCATCGGTTGTTTTTGCCGTAACCTTACAAGTTCCCGGTGTAATTCCTGTAATTTTACCGGTATTAGAAACCATAGCAATCGTTTCATCTGATGAACTCCATGATAAATTTTTAATCGTAGCATTCGAAGGAGTAACCTTAGCTTTTATCTTCTTTGAGTGCCCTTCGATCACCTTCAGATAAACTTTGTTGATTTGAATTCCCGTTGCTCGTTTGATAACTCGTACCGTACATGATTTAGAAATAATGCTTCCATCGGTTGTTTTTGCCGTAATCTTACAGGTTCCGATTTTCTTTCCAAAAACCTGTCCACTACTGCTTACACTTGCAATTCTACTATTACTGCTTGTCCATTTGACTTTTTTATTTGATGCTGAATTCGAAGTCACTTTAGCAGTCAGCATAAAGCTCTTTCCTACAGGAAGATTATAAGAACTGTGGTTTAATTTCATTTTTGATACTTCTTCAATGACATAAACAACACACTCAGCTTTATAATTACCATCTTCTGAAACTGCACGGATAATCGTCGTTCCGCCTTTTAATCCCTTAATCTTTCCTTTTGAAGATACACTCGCAATTAAAGCATTATCAGAACTCCAATTCATTTGCTTGTTTGTAGTTTGTTCCGGAGTAAAGGTAACATTCATTGTAAATGTATCACCCTTAACAAGTTCCAAAGTATCCCTACTTAGAGCAATCCCTTTTGCTTTAAATACTACATTTACCGTTACATACTGAACAGCCCCGGTAGCAAGTTTTGCCATAACAAAGGTTGTTCCTTCTGATACACCGGTAATAACACCATTTTGATCTACTTTTGCTATTTTTTCATGCTGACAACTCCAGGTCACTTTATACCCCGAACTGCCTGCCGGAGTAACAGCATAGGTCATATGATAATTTTCCCCAACATCAATGGTTATCTCATCATCATTTAAACTTATGCCTTCGGCTGCCATTATTACATGTACAAGCACATATCCTGAAAGATTACCATTTTTGCTGTAAACCAATATATAGGTATTTCCTACAGATACTGCAGACACAATTCCCTTTTCATTAACCGTACAAATCTTTGGATCTGTGGTTTTCCACACAAGGTTTGCGGTAGAATTATCTGCAGTCAACTTATAATCAATGGCTTTTGTTTTTTCTGCATCAATACTTAGATTTAAGGTCATTTCTGCCGGCAACGTAATTCCTGTGGAAGGAATTATAACCTGAACCGTAATCATTTGTGAAAGATATGACTCTGTACCAGCAAACAAATACGTTGTTCCTACGCTTACTCCTTTCAGGATACCATTGCCATCAACAGAAGCAATCTTTGACTCTGTGGTTCCCCATCTTATAGTTGATGTTGCATCTGCAGGAGTAAGTTTCACACGACCTGAAACATCCAATGATGTACCTTTTTCTATCACGATTACCGACTGGTCTGTGAAGTTAATTCCCTTCGCCTTTCTCGTAACCGTAACAAGACAAATTGCCTGACAACCTTCTTCCGATACAGCGTAAATTTCTGCCTTTCCAGGCTTTACCCCCTTAATTGTTCCTGATTTTTCATCTGCAGTAACAATGGTTTTATCCGTGGAGTACCATTTCACCACTGTTTTTGCTTCCGCTGGTAAAATGACAGCTTCCAACGTTCTAGACTCACCTGCTTCAAGACTGACAGTTGAACTAATTTGGATGGATGTAGCAGCCGGCAAAATAGTCAAATGAACCGTCGCACTGATTGACCTATCTTTCGCACTCGGATAAACCGAAATATCCACAGCCCCTGCTTTACCAAATTTCACCAAACATCCATCTTTTTCTACCATCAATTCCTGAATGATGGTACTATTATTTGCATACCAATACAGATTTGATAAATCTTTGAGATTAGGTGTAACCTTTGGTGTCAGTTTTATATATCCGTCTTTAACACTTACCGTCTGATAAACCTGATCAAAAGCAAGGTTTGTTATTTTTTCAATTACTGTGATTTTAGCAAAAGCCATAACCAGATTACTGTCAACATTGATAACCAACAAAGTGGCTGTACCAGGCTTCACACTTGTTAACTGAACAGTTTTGTTATCTGGCATAACTTCCATAGTTACACATTCTTCTGTATCACAAATCAATTTCCACTGTATTTTACTTGCAGTATCATCTCCACTAATAGTTGCGGTAACATATTCTTTATCACCAACACCTGACAATTCAACATCATCCGGAGTCAATCGTATCAACGAAACCGAAGGTTCTACATACACGTTACAATAAGCTGTTTTTGTAATTCCGTTATCATAACGCACCTTAACAGTAATCACTGCACATCTTCCAGCTAACGAAGTTGTCTCTGCCAATGCTTTAATATGTCCATTATCATCAACAGATACAAATTTTTCATCTGAGGTTGACCATGTAATCTCTCCTTCAACATCTAAGCCATTAATGGTTGTTCCTGCAACATTGAGGGTATCATATAGATCCATCTCAGCCCCAACAGCCAACTCAACATCGCTCACCTTCAATATCATGGTATCTGAAATCTGAACATATAATATTTTGGTTCCATTTATACCTGCTGGTGTAATCTGTACAATAATAACCTCATTTTCAACTGTCTTTTTCAAAGCCGATACTGTATACGCATTCGTTTTCTTCATATACTTCGTTGCTTTATTTTCATTATTTAAAGCAATAGCTTTGAAATCACTGCCTGTACCATAAAAAATTTTAACACTACTATCATCAAATAGGCTTTTTGGAAGTAAGAACATTTCTGACAAATCAATTTCATCCCCCACGCCCACACTAACAGACATTTCATCGTAAGATGTTGCAACTAATGTCAGCGACGAATAAATTTCAGTTGTACCATCCGAATACCCCTGCATTGTTTCTGGTTTAGTACAAGGATACATCTTCAAAATATAGTTTCCATGTTTTATTTTCTTTATTTTCAAGCAATCTCCATGCACACCATCACTTTTCTCAATTTCAATATTTTCACTTTGTTTCCCATTTTGATCAGCAACGACAGTATTATCGCTTGCATCCACCACTTCCCAAAAAATATTACTTTCCAAATGTCTATTTGATTCATCGAAGAAATAATTTGTTTTAATCCAAGATCCATTTGAAACTTCTTTTGAAACATTTGATCCTGTCGAAGAATCATAATCTGTCACTTCTTCGTTCAGATCTGCGTCTGCCTTCAAAGCTTTAAACTGTGGCATTACATACACATTGATGGTTTCAACCGGTTCACCACTTTCATCAGTAACTTTAATAGCTGAACATCCCGCACCTATTATTGTTACATTCGCTTCCACCTGTTTATCGCCATCGAGAATTCCTGCTACTGAGATAACGTTTGATGCTCCACCTACAACTTCCCAATAATACATTCCGTTCGTTACATTCATCTTCAACTTACAAGATGTATTCTTTTTTCCACTCATAACCAAAGAAGAAGTGCCTGTATCAACATCCGTTTTCAGTACCTGTTTCCACATTCCCTTTCCTTCCCCAACAGGTGCCGCATTTTTCATTACTGCTGGAGATATCTTGATACTAATTGATGCAGTTCCAATCGGATTTCCCGTTGCATCTTCTTTTGTTACCATAACAACAACCGGTTCAGAATATGCTTTTATTGCTTTTAAAGTTACCTTTGCTTGCCCCGAAGTTTGTATAAGTTCATCTCCAGTTACTCCATCAAATTGCAAATATTGCAAAGATTCCTGAGGAATTGACCATGTTACTTTTCCTGTAGTTGTACTTTCTATTACACCATTTTTAGCAAAGAATATCGTTTTCTCGGCTTCTTTCAGTTCATAACTATCTGTTGCTTTATCATCAACTAAAATACTATACTCATCTTGAGTTGCATCTTCCGCCGCCGAACGCATTCCCATCCTTGCAGCAAACAACGCCATAACAAACACAATGACAAATAGTGCCGGAAGGACCACCTTCCATAGATTAGCCTTTCTTAATCTGTTTTTCCCCATATGATTACCTCCTTAGTTTATAACCTCTATACTTTTACTTTCTCACCATCAGAGAAGTATCTATACATACTCTTTCATAATTGTATCGACATTTTTTAATATTTTTCTAATATAACAATACAAAAAAGGAATAGCCATTTATGCGCAAACATAAACAACTACTCCATTTATTTCGTCTAAAGCATTTCTAAATAACACAAAATACTCAAACTCTTATTTTGTTTTCATTATTCTACCGCTTAGCCAAAGAAACAATCATTAGTCCTCATCTGGCATATCCCAATTGTGGTATACCTGCTGAACATCATCATCCTCATCTAACAAGTTAAGAGTCTTTTGAATGTTCTTTAAATCACCTTCATCAGATAATGTAACGTAAGTCTGTGGAATCATAGTAACTTCTGCCTGTACCATAGCGATACCTTCTTTTTCCAAAGCTTCACGTACTACAGAAAAATCATTTGGTGCTGTCAATACTTCAAAGCTGTCATCTTCTTCTACAAAATCCTCTGCTCCTGCATCCAAAGCGATCATCATCAAATCGTCTGCTGCCATATCGCACTCTTCTTTGTCGATGATAATCTGACCTTTTTCATCGAACATGTAAGATACACAACCCTGTGTTCCTACACTTCCGCTACCCTTTGTAAAGGCATTTCTAACATTAGAAGCAGTTCTGTTTTTGTTGTCTGTAAGAGCTACTACGATAATAGCTGTTCCGTTTGGTCCATATCCTTCATAAGTTACTGTTTCGTAATTTACTGAGTTTGCATCTCCGGCAGCTTTTTTAATACCTCTGTCGATAGTATCGTTAGGCATGTTGTTAGCCTTTGCCTTTGCAATAACATCACGAAGTTTGCTATTATTTGCTGGATCTGGTCCGCCTTCCTTTACTGCTACTGCAATTTCTCTACCGATAATAGTAAAAATCTTTCCCTTTGCCGCATCGTTTTTCTCTTTCTTATGCTTAATATTAGCAAATTTTGAATGTCCTGACATAATATCCTCCGTTCTATTTTATGTTCTATTTGTATGTACAATTATTGTACTACTTTCTTTGAATCAGCTAATCCATTTTAACATTATTTTTCTTATGTGACAACCCTAAACCCCAAGGAGTTTTTTCATCTGTTGCATCACTTTCACAACTTCGTCATTGTCGCGGACTGCACACATTATAGTATCGTCTCCTGCAATGGAACCAACAATCCCGTTAATGTGAAGTTCATCCAAGGCTGCTGCCACTGCCATTGCCATTCCGGCAACGGTTTTAATAACCAAAATATTTTGTGCCCGGTCCATAGATAAATATCCTGTTTTTAATACCTGCACATATTTATCGTATAAATCTGACTCTGTTCCCTGTAATACCACATATTTTTGTTTTCCATCATCTGTGGAAACTTTCGTTAATTTTAATTCTCTGATATCACGGGAAATGGTCGCCTGTGTCACTTTAAACCCGGCATCCTGCAATCGTTTTGTTAATTCTTCCTGGGTATCAATGTCATATTTATTGATTAACTCTATGATTTCTGCCTGTCTCTTTACCTTCATTTGATTTTTCTCCCATCCACTTCACAGTGCAATACATTCTTCATTAATCCAGTTTAATTCCCAACTTGTTATGAAATACTTCAAAGAACGTCTTACTTCCTACTTTAATCAATCTGGTCTTTTCTTTTGCTTTCGTAATGAAAATACGTTCTCCGTTATGAACTACTTTTCGTACCATTCCATCTAATACTAAAATTCCCTCATCTTCATTTTCATTGCGTACCGGACCAAATTCCAAAACAACCTCATCCTCTGCTGAAATAACCAGACTTCGATTGTTTAATGAATGTGGTGATATTGGCGTAATAATCATTCCATTCATAGTCGGATGCATAACAGGGCCCCCTGCCGACAAATTGTACCCTGTCGAACCTGTAGGTGATGCTACAATAACACCATCTGCTATGTATTGGTCTAACATTTCTCCATTGATAAGAACCTTCACACTTACCAAATGATAAAATCTTCCCTTGGTAATAACTATTTCATTCAGTGAAAGATTTCTCACTTCTTTACCATCAGCACCCACATGTGTTTCCTGAAGCATCATACGTTCTTCAATTTCATACTGATCTTCCACTAAAAGATCCAATGCTTTTGATATCTGATTTTTTTCCACCACCGTAAGAAACCCAAGTGTTCCCAAATTTACACCAAGTATTGGTATCTGAAGTTCACTGGTATCATTTGCTGCCTGCAATAAAGTACCATCTCCACCAAGTACAATCAGACATTCTGTTTCCTTCGGTATCTCCGAAACATCTGTCGTATATTCCTTTGAAGGATCATCCCCATAATCTGTGGCAATCAGGCATTTGCATCCTTTTTCTTCCAGTTTTTTCTTAATTTCATTTGAAAATTCAGCATTTATATCTTTACTGGCATTATAAATAACCACAAAATTCTTCATACATTCACTCCTTATAAGGTCTGGTGTGATTGCTCCACGCATTCTTTCATAACTTCCATCGTGATATCATCCGCCTGTTCAATTGGTTCATTGCTGATTTTTCTCATATGCAATAAATACTCAATATTTCCTTCCGGACCTTTGATTGGTGAATAATCCAAACGCAATGGCAAAAAGCCAATTTGTCTTGCGAAATCAACCACCATCTCTATCACTTCCAAATGAACGCTTTTTTCACGAACAACACCTTTTTTCCCAACTTTCTCTCTTCCGGCTTCAAACTGAGGTTTAATAAGTGCTACCACTTCACCCTCATCCGCTAATAATTCCCGTACCGGAACAAGTACCTTCGTCAATGAAATGAAAGCCACATCAATGGATGCAAATTCAATTTTATCCTCAATCTGTGACGGTTCTAAATATCGGATATTGGTTTTCTCCATAGAAACAACACGTTCGTCCTGACGAAGTTTCCATGCAAGCTGATTAGTTCCCACATCAACGGCATACACTTTTGTAGCCCCATTTTGCAACATACAATCTGTAAATCCGCCTGTGGAAGAACCAACGTCCATACATACTTTTCCTTCCACGGAAACTCCGTGCTGTTCGATTGCTTTTTCCAGTTTATATCCGCCGCGGCTAACATATTTCATCTGCTGACCACGGATTTCAATTCTTACCTTTTCCGGAAATTTCGTTCCTGCTTTATCTTCTCTTTGGTCATCTACAAATACATTTCCCGACATAATAATCGCTTTGGCTTTTTCTCTCGATTCCACCATACCACGATTTACCATCAATATATCCAAACGTTCTTTTGGTTCTTTCATGTTTACCTCATTTCATCCAACTTATTCATAATCTTTTCTACAACACTTTGTGAATCAAATCCGAGCATCTTATATAATTCGTACACTTTTCCATGTTCTACGAACTGATCCTTCACAGAAATATTTATATGTTTTACTTGTAGTTCATTATGACAAATACAACTTGAAATCATTTGTCCAAATCCACCATTTTCCATGTTTTCTTCCATGGTTACTATGATTTTATGATTCTTAGCAAGCTGTTTTACTAATTCTTCATCAAAAGGTTTTATAAATCTAACATTGATCACAGTAGCATCTACGCCACGCTCCTTAAGCAATTCTCTTGCATTCTCAGCATGTTTTACCATACTGCCCACAGCCATAATTGCCACTGTATCACCTTTGAATATCACTTCCGCTTTTCCTTTTTTCAAAGGCTCCATCTTATCTTCCAAACCTAAGTAAGCCGTACCTCTCGGGTATCGAATAGCTACAGGTTCCCCAAGTTCCACGGCAAACTGTAACATTTTTCTTAATTCTATGGCATTCTTTGGTGCCATAATAGTGAGATTTGGAATATTACCAAGAAATGAAATATCAAATACGCCCTGATGAGTTTCTCCATCATTTCCTACGATTCCTGCTCGGTCAATAGCAAACACCACAGGTAGTTTTCCTAAACACACATCATGTAATATCTGGTCGTAGGCTCTTTGTAAAAATGTAGAATAAATGGCAACCACAGGTATCATTCCCATTTTTGCCATACCCGCCGCATAAGTCACCGCATGTTCTTCTGCAATTCCCACATCCGTAAAACGCTTTGGAAACTTTTCCTTAAATAAAGAAAGTCCTGTTCCGCTTGGCATTGCTGCCGTAATTNNTAACTTTGGCTGGTCTTTTTACTGTTTCCCTTTCCTGTTTCGATACAAAACGGATTTACACCGTGGAAACGGGTTGGAAAACGCTCAGCAAAACGATATCCTTTTCCCTTTTTCGTCACCACATGAATCAGTGCAGTTCCTTTCACCATCTGTGCCCGACGAAGCATGGTTAATATACTGTCAATATTATGTCCGTCAATCGGTCCAAGATAGGTGATGCCCATGTCTTCAAATAACATTCCCGGAACCATCAGTCGTTTCACAGATTCTTTCACTTTTCGCATGGACCCCATCACTGCATCACCAATCTGTGGTACTTTAAGAATGGCATGTTCCACACCTGTTTTGAGATTGTCATATCTTGCATCTGTACGTAGTTTTCCAAGATAGGTTGACATTCCACCAACATTTTCAGAAATCGACATGTTATTGTCATTGAGAATTATGATCATATTTGTTTTCATTCTCGCCGCATTGTTTAACGCTTCAAATGCCATGCCACCAGATAATGCACCGTCTCCAATTACTGCAACAACCTTTTCATCACCAGCTTTTAAATCCCTCGCTCTTGCAATACCAAGGGCTGCTGAAATAGATGTAGAACTGTGACCTGTATTAAATGCATCTGCATCACTTTCTTTGCATTTTGGAAACCCACTCATTCCCCCAAATTCTCTCAATGTATCAAATCCCGATTTACGTCCTGTCAAAATCTTATGCGTATACGCCTGATGTCCAACATCCCATATTAGCTGATCTTTCGGAAAATCCATGAAAATATGAAGTGCCATGGTAAGTTCCACAACTCCCAAATTAGAAGCCAAATGTCCTCCATGTTCACTTATTCTTTCAAGTAGAAAATCTCTTATTTCCTGCGCTAATTCCCCGTATTCCTCTTTTGGGATTTCTTTAATATCGTTAGGGTTATTTATCTTATCTAATATATTTGGCATATCTGCGCCTCCGTTATTTATCTCTACTAATAAGATGCTTTACCAGTTCTTCCAGGAAAATGTTTCTAACTTGGAATCTCTGTAATGTTTCAATCGCATTGTTGGATAACCGTTCTACCTCACGTTTGGCCTTTTCAACACCAACCAATGATACATAAGTGGTTTTATTATTCTTTTCATCACTCTTTACCGGCTTTCCAAGCTTTTGTTCGTCACCGACTACATCAAGAATATCATCCTGTATTTGAAATGCCAATCCAATTTGCTGTCCTATTCTTCGAACGACCAAAACCTGCTCCTTTGAACACCCTGCAAGTATTGCTCCTATCATCATAGATGCCTCAATCAGTGCACCGGTTTTCAGTTCATGAATAAACTCGATTTTTTCTTTTGACAGTGGTTGTCCTTCATTTTCTACATCTACCACCTGTCCGCCAAGCATACCATATATTCCGGATTTTTGTGAAAGAATCGTCATGGCTCTGGCAGCTAACACCGTATTACTACTTTTCATAACAGCACTGCTGACAACCTCATAACTATAATTTAACAAGGCATCTCCAGCAAGGATTCCCATAGCTTCACCAAACATTACATGGGTTGTCTTTCTGCCTCTTCGATATTCATCATCATCCATCGCCGGCAAATCGTCATGTACAAGTGAATATGTATGAATAAACTCCATGGCTGCCATAAACGGTTCCACATCGTCCTGATTTTTTCCATTAAACAAACGATATGTTTCCAGCATAAGCAAAGGTCTTATCCTTTTTCCGCCGCCCATAACACTATAATTCATTGCCTCAATTACTGTTTTTTGCATACCTTCTTCAATCGGAAGATACTTTCGGATTACCTCCTGAATATACCCCACTTTTTGTTTTAATTCTGCTTGAAACTCCATAATTTTACCCCTCCGAAATCACAATTAATTCTTTTTCTACTTTATCAATGGATGTGTTGCATTCTTTTACCAACTTCATTCCTTTTTGGTATAATTTAAAGGAATCCTCCAAGGTTACCTCTTCGTCCTCTAACTGTTCTAAAATCTCATCTAATTCCTGAAACGATTTTTCGATTGATTTTGCTTTTGCCGCCATATAAAAACCTCCGTTTGATTTATATGTTCTCTCTGAATCTCCTTTATTCCATTTCTTTTCCTCGATTATTGAGCTTTATCTCGTCCACAATCGCACAAATATCTCCATCTGTTACAGACACGGTTAATACCTGGCCTTTTTTCACTTTTTTGACGGTCTTCACTCGTTTTCCCTGTTCGTCAGTCAAAAATGCATAACCCTCACTTAACTTTTTCAGTGGTGAACGACCTTCCAACCGTTCAATGTAAATAGCTAATTTATGTTTTGTCTGACGCAGTTTGTTATCCATAAGAAGTTCCAAACGCTGTTCCAAATCTAATATTCTCTGCCTTTTTTGCTGTATCTGGCTTGCAGGACTTAACCGTTCCAGTTTTAGTCTTTTATTTTCCACTCTGTTACGATAGTCATTTATTTTCCACTGAAGCCTATCCGTCATGGTGTTCTCATAATATTTAAGTTGTTCCAGCACATCACGAATATCCTTTACCGCAAGTTCTGCCGCCGCCGATGGCGTAGGCGCCCGAAGATCGGCTACCCAGTCTGCAATTGTCACATCTGTCTCATGACCTACCGCAGAAATAATCGGCGTGTTACATTCAAAAATGGCTCTCGCAACCATTTCTTCATTGAACGCCCATAAATCCTCAATGGAACCACCGCCTCGTCCAACAATGATTACATCCATATCCATCTGATCTAAAACCTGAATTCCCCGAACAATAGTCTCAGCAGCACCTTGTCCCTGCACCTGCGCCGGATATAACACAAGTTGCACAAATGGATTTCGCCTTGTAGCAATGTTTTGAATGTCTCTGATTGCCGCACCGGTCACTGCTGTTACAATACCTACTTTTTTTGCAAAAAACGGTATCGGCTGCTTATATTCCTCCGCAAACAATCCTTCTTCTTCCAAGGCTTCCTTTAATTTCATATAGCGTTCATATAACTCTCCGGCACCGTCAAGTGTAATCTCTCTGGCATACATCTGATACTTTCCGTCTCTTTCGTATACAGAAATATTTCCAAATACTACGACAGACTGTCCTTCTTTCATCTGAAAGTCAAGTCCGCCTCGGTTTGCCGAAAACATCACGCATGGCAACTGACTCTGATTGTCCTTCAATGTAAAATAAATATGTCCGGAAGAATGATACTTGCAATTCGATATTTCTCCCTTGATATATACTCTCCCTAGCGCAAAATCTTCATCAAACACATGCTTTATATAGCGGTTGATTTCAGATACCCAATATGCTTTTTCCTTCATAATCTTAGTCACCCTCTACAGGTCTTTTCACCACGATAAGCCATCAGCATACACTGATGGCTTATCGAAATCAAGACTATATCATTCTTCTATCTTCTTTGCAACTTTTGCAAGAATCCCATTCACGAAAGATGGAGAACTATCCTGTCCGTATTTTTTAGCAATTTCAACTGCTTCATTGATAGCAACGCTTACAGGAATCTCTTCATCGTATTTCATTTCGTAAACAGCCAAACGCATAATGGATAAATCTACCTTTCCCATGCGCTTTACTTTCCAGCCTTCTGATACCTGTTCCAACAGCATATCAATCTCATCTAATTTTTCTGCTATTTTTTCATTTTTGTTTCTAATATACATAATATCATCACTCTTTGGAGCAATAATATTATCCAGATAGTAATCAATCTGTTCAGAAATTTCCTCTTCTAGATGAAACTCTCTTTGAAATAGCAATACCATTAAATGTTCTCTACACTCTCTTCGTGTCATATATGACAACTCCTATCTTTAGTACTTACTTTAAAAACGTTTTCCGTAGACAAATCAGAATGCATGCTTGCATGTAATTCTGTTTGGATACGAGAAAACTTAAACTGTATGAGTAAGTAGCCCTTTAGGGCGGATTACGAATACAGAAACAGCTGTGTTAACAGCTGTTTTTAAATGTAAACCCACTTTTATTCATATCGATGTCAGCAACCTGACATGTGGGTTTAAATAACAACTCCGGCAATACGAATATTAACTTCTTCTACTCTTAATCCTGTCATATTCTCAATTGCAGTTGTAACACTTTCTTGAACTGCTGCCGATGTTTTTGGAATATTAAAACCATATTCCATGTTTAATGCCATGTCTACAATGACTGAATCGGAACTAATCTCGACTTTAACACCTTTTGCAAGATTTTTCATTCCTAATTTACCAACTAATTCATTTGTAATGTTGCCTGCCATAGATGCAACACCTTCAACTTCTGTTGCAGCAAGACCGGCAATAATAGCTACAACCTCATCTGCAATACGAATCTCTCCTACGCTACCCTGATCTAATAAATTATAAGCTGACGCTTTTTCCATATCTTTTGCCACTTTACTTACCTCCTACTCTCAGCCATCCATACGCCCCCGGCATACCTTGGCAACGAGATGTACAAGTACTTTGCACATCCACTTTTGAATAATTATGCATACATGATTATATTATATCAAAATTATTGATTTTTGCAATTTTTTTTATCAATTCTTTTTCTTTTTTATACAACATCCCACCCGTGTCTTACATTCTTTTCCAATTCCGAAATATAACACCTTATATACATTGCCGTTCCAAGATGATTAAAATGTAATCCCACTTTTATTCATAATGTTGTCTGTAGACTGACATGTGGGTTTATTTCTCTTTCTTTTCTTTTTCACTTCCGGACACACTGATTACAATATGATCCATGGATATACCTGTTTTTCTAGACACCACATCCATAATCTGTGTCAGCTCATTTTCATTAAGTGTCTCCTGCTTTACAACCACATCCGCATTATCCTTTGCAAGACTCACAACTACGCCCTCAAACCCTTTTGCATTTAATACAGTTTCTGCCGAATTTTCCTTTTCCGCAAATGCACTCATCTCCATCATGGATTTCATTGCCTCATCTTTTTGATCCTTCGTTGCATTTTTGTTATTCACAATTTCCGTAAGCATCGCCTTATTTTCTGCTCTGGTCTGCTCACGTTCTAACTTCACTGAATAAAAAGCATCCTCCACCTTGGCACCGGTAAGTACAGCCTCACCCACTTTCGTTTCCTCCGTATTTTCAGATGTTTCATCCACTTCCGCAAGTTCCGCTGTTGTCAGTTCTTTTTCCGGTTTTTCTGTTGTTTTTGAATTCGCAGCCCAATCAAGTGTTTCCAACGCTGATTTTTCTGAAAAACTAAGGTATCCGGCAACAGCTACCAGCATAACCAAACCTGTGATAATCAATTGATTTCTTCGAAATATTCTTTTCATAATACCCTCCATTCCGCTTCAAATGTTCTCCCAAAGTCTTTTATTCCAAAATTTCAAGAGAACATTTCTAACCATCTTTTCTGCTTTGCCTTAAGCTATCCAGCCAGTCACTTCATAAAACAACCAGTCTATGACTTTTCCCCTTGCACAAAAGATGATGCTTGAAAAATTATCTCATCTTCATCACTTTAATTTTATGTGACGGCACAGAAAATAATGCTACAATTGCCTCATTTATCTCAGAAATCATTTTACTTGACGTGGCACCCTCTGCCACAACTAAAACACCTTCAATCTCAGGCTCTAAATCTTTTGTTACATATGGAGTATCTCCATTTTCTCCACTTCCATTCATTACCGTGCTTTCCTGACTACTCTTTTCCGTAGAAACCGTTCCACTTCCGTCCTGCATTTTTTCTTCAGAACTGCTTTCTGAATAAGGCTCGTCTTTAAGAACTACATGCTCCCTGGTTGATTTTGCCGTAATCATCACTTTTACTTTACCAACTCCCTCAATTTGAGAAAGCATTTGTTCCAGCTTTTCTTCTTTTTCTTTTATGTATCCAGACAATTCTTCTGTCTTTTGTATATTATTTTCCGCTTTTGTAACAGACTTTTCCTTTTCAGGCACAGAAAGAATCAAAAGTAACACTCCACACCCGACAATCACCCCAATTCTCCAATAACCGATGGATTTCGCTTTTTTTATCCATTCCACAACTTTATACATACAACTACTTCCTTTCCCATTCCTTCTCTGGTTCCAATGTAGTTTCTACGATTTCATCCACTTTTTCCTCCCAGGACGAAATTTGTTGTTCTGCTTTACTTTCATTTTTCCTGTCAAATCCCAATATATCCAATTGTTTCACACTTTCCTGAACTCCTTGCAGTATCCATACTCCTATCATAATTCCCATCATTTTTCGAATAAAATGTCTCACCTTCTGTTCAGAAATCAATGGTTCTATCATCTGCAAACACACATAAAGTAAGACTATCTTTTTAGCAAAATTCAAAAAAATTTCCATGTTTCCCTCTTTATAAGCAACCAATCAAAAACAAACTCTCATATTTTCAAAATTGTCTAAACATCTTATCCTCACTGATTACATCTTTCGTGCTTTTACATTCTATATCTTCAAAGAAACCCCACTTTCATTTATGGTGGTGTCAGCAGACTGACATGTGGGTTTACATACTCATAGCATAAGACAGAATTAATATAGTAACCAAAAATAACAAAATACAGGCAAGCTCCATTCGAAGTAAAAATCCGGCAGTTTTTGCCACGCACACAAAGCACTTTCCCATAATGTCTTCCCCCATGGGCTGCACCACTGCCGCTTCCAAACGGAATACAAAATGGAACACCAAAAGTCTTATAATGGGCGCCAGACACATAACAACAATCACAATACATCCTGCAATTCCCACCGCATTTCGAATGAGTGAAAACACTGCAAAAAGTGTTTCTGCGCCTCCCGATGCCACATCACCGATAATGGGAATCGCTTCTCCTGTTTTCAAAATTGCATTTTGCTTCACTTTTTGTATTGCCGGCAACAAAAGTCCTTCGATTGCATTCATTCCTGTCACAACACCAAGTGCACCTTTGATTCCCCATCGTATAACCACTTCCAACATTTCTGTGAAATTCCCCATTTTTCCATCCGCAAACAACCAATTGATAATAGAGCTGTAAAAATACAAACGGATTACCGGTAATAAAATCCGGCTCATTAGCACATTTACCAATCCGATCACTAAAAGCACAATCTCATATCCTGCAGAGGCTGTGGCACTGCCATTTGCTGCTAGTGATGACATAAAAAATACCGGCATCAACGCTTCCATAAAATCAATCACCAGTGAAATCATTTCCTCTGCCGAAGAAAGCAACGGATTTACCACGGATACTAAAATCGTTCCAATAAGAGCCCTTACTACAAAAGCTGCATTTTGCCCTACCTGTTCATAGGATAACAACTGGGTTAATGCCCCAAACAAAGCCGAAAATATTGCCAGCATCAGACATTTTTTCCAGACATTCAAATCCGATTTGTAATACTGTTTTACACAATTTTTCACCATCATTTTCATTCCTTGTACGGAAAATGGATATTTTCCACTCAGCAATTGGCACACCATGTCAAAAAAGGACATATGCTCCGAGGAATTTTCATCTAAAATAGTTTGTATATTCCCAACTTCATCTCCCACTAATTTTTCAGCGTAAGCCTGCGTCATTGTTTTTGTATCATCGTCAGATTCTTTCACACTAGCTTTCGAAGCCACACTTGTCCAAAAACTTGCAACAAACAACAATAAAAACACCATACCAATCACTCTTTTTTTCCCTACCATGGCAGACTCTCCAATAAAAGCTTAACAACCGGAATCCCCATTGCAAAAATTGTAAGTTTACCAGCCACAGCGATTTGATTAGACAGTGCTCCATACCCTGCATCTTTGCAAATGTCACAGCTTAGTTCCGTCAAATAGCATATCCCAAACATTTTAAAGAGCAACGAAATATATCTGGCATCTATGTTCATCTCTGCCCGAAGCTGTTCCACAAAGTCAAATACATTTTTTAGTTGTAATACAACATAACCTGCAATAAGACAAAGTCCCGCCAATCCAAATAAAAATGCATATTCCTCTTTTCCATGTTTCAAAAAAATACCCACGATTACCACGCATATTCCTAAAATTGATATTTTTACCATTGCCATCCCCCTATAGAGAAAACAGTTTTTGTATCGTGTCAAACAACTGGGAAATGTATGGTACAATCCAGAAAAGCACTAACAAAAGACCTGCAAGACTTGTCAAAAATGCCTGTTCTTCCCTGCCGGCATGCTTTAAAACCTGTCCAAGTACAGATACTAAAATTCCCACCGCCGCTATTTTAAACAGTAAATGAATCGTCATTTTTCTCTCTCCTTTACCACAGCACGATTACAAGAAAAAGACCACCTGTGATACCAAAGGACTGATACATTTTCGCTGTCTTTGCCAGTTGCTCCTTTCTAAGTGCATACCATTGTTCCATTCTTTCCTTACAAAGTTTTGCCAATGTAATTTGCATTTCTTTATCCAAATATCCAATATGGGTTCCAAATTCCTGCCAGATTTCCAGTTCTTCTTTCGAAAGACCACGATGTTTCAAAAATTTGTCGGTGGCATTGTTCCAAATTCCTTCAAATGATTTTTCTTTTCTGCCATCCATCTGACTGCATATTTCTTCATAAAACTTACTCCAATGTCCTTTGGAATTACGTTTCAATCGCTCCATAACTTCCGACAATACCACACAACCACTGGATATCTCACCGATAAACATAATTAACTGTCTTTGAATAAGACACAACTCACTAACATTCGCCCTCATTTGCCAAACCTTATACCATCCTGCCAGAGTGCATCCAAGCATCACCAAAATTACTCCCAATCCGCGAAGNNGCCCAGATTACTTTCTGATCTTTGTCGTAAACTTTCTCTATTTTTCCCGGATGAAAACGATTTTTCATAAGAATGATTCTGTCAAAACAAACATTGTCATCCCCTCCATTGATCCACCCTTTTTTCTCCACCTGTTGAAGGTTTTCCCCGTNNTTCCCCGTGGATGGTTGCCAATATTTTGCACCCGCCATTGGATGCAATCATCACTTCTTCCTTTTCCTTTACCGAAAGCTCGTCCACAGCAATAACATCCGGAGCCATGGAGCGAAGTAGCATTTCTATTCCCTCACCTTTTGGACAGCCATCCAGCACATCCGTCGTTATTCCAAGGTCATTTTGTGGCACTCCTCGATAACAGGCAGCAATTTCTCCTCTTTCATCCACCACTCCCACGGTATATCCATATTGTTCAGAAGAAAGATTTCGAATCACGTCTCTAAGTAACGTGGTTTTGCCACCTCCTGGCGGAGATACAATCAGCACATTTTTCACTTCTTTCCCCTCCACAAGAAAAGACATAATCTCTTTTGCACACCCAATATATTCACAAGCTACACGAATATTTAACATGGAGATATTCACTATATTTTTTATCTTTCCCTGTTCTACAACCACGCTTCCTGCAAGTCCAATTCTATGTCCTCCGGATATAGTCAGAAAGCCTTGTCTTTTCTCATTTTCATAGGCATATAAAGAGTATTCACTGGCGTATTCCAAGGTTTGTCTCAAATCTTTTTCCTCCACAAGATATGCTTCTGTTTTATGTTTCACCACTTCCCCATTTTCAGATAAAAGGTATCCACATCCATTATGTAATACCCATAAAGGTTGTCCGGTTCTTAATCGTATCTCTTGGAGTTTTCCTCCATCCAATGTACATTTTTCCATAAGGGTTCGTATCTGATTTGAAAGTATCTCTATAATTTTATGTTGCAAACAACCGCCTCCCTATTACCTAGATGTAGTTATCATCTTTACAGTATATTGTCCGATTGCTATAAATATGATTCTTTTTCTGGTTTCTAACAGGCTTGCTTTTCTCATTTCGTTATACTATGATAGAACTTGAAAAAAATAAAAAATGTTTTTGCTAGGAGGGAATTTATGAAAGAAATAACCGGTCACACAGTGCTGACGGCATTACTTGGACACCCTGTTGCCCACAGTATTTCACCAATGATGCACAACGAGGCTTTTCGACTTTTAGATTTAGATTATGCCTATCTGGCATTTGATGTAACTTTAGAACAACTAAAAACTACCGTAGCCGGTCTCACCGCTATGAATTGCAGAGGTTTTAACTGTACCATGCCACATAAAACATTAATCTGCGACTATGTAGATCACATGTCCGATGCAGCAAAATTAATTGGTGCAGTAAATACTGTTGTCAATGACAATGGCATACTTACGGGACACAATACAGATGGTGTCGGATATATGCAATCTGTGAAAGCTGCCGGATTTGATATTATCGGAAAAGAAATGACACTGATTGGTGTCGGTGGTGCAGCAACTGCAATACTGGCACAGGCTGCATTAGACGGCGTAAAGAAAATCAATGTTTTCAATCGAAAAAGTGCATCTTTTGAAAATGCAAAACCTTTTATCGACCGTTTAAATCGCGATACCAACTGTGAAGTCAGTCTCTATGATTTAGCAGACACTACCACTCTTAGAAATTGTCTGAAAGACAGTGCCATTCTTACTAACGGAACTTCCGTAGGTATGGCGCCAAATGTGGATGCCAGCATCATTACTGACACTTCCATGTTGCACGAACAATTGATTGTATCTGATGTAATTTACAATCCGGAAGAAACCTTACTTTTAAAGCAGGCAAAAGAAGCACACTGTCCGACGTTCAACGGTTTGTACATGCTTTTGTATCAAGGCGCAGAAGCCTTTAAAATTTGGACTGGAAAAGAAATGCCGGTAGAACCAATTAAGAAAAAATATTTTGACCGATAGATGGAAAAACAGGGACAAAATCCCTGTTTTTCATTATACTTAGTTTTCTAATACAACCCTATCTATTTTACATACATGCTCTTTATTTTCAGAGCGTTTCTCATAACTAATACCTACAAGAATTACTTCCCCTTTATAGCCTTTTAAGGCTTCAATATATTTTTTCTCTCTTATTTGATCCAAAGCTGTTTCGCACTTTTTGTTCCACTTTAATTCTACCACCATGGCAGGTTTATCCCGTCCCGGTAATGGAAGAAATACCATATCTGCAAATCCATATCCGGCTGGCATTTCACGTATAATCTGATAGTCATTTCGCGCAGTATAATATGCCAATGTAATACAACTTGCCAATGAATTTTCATCATGATAATTTAGGATGCTTGTATTTTCCCTGTGGCAAATATCAATCTGCTCTGCTACTTCTTCTTCATCTCCTGCAATAGTTGCATGTAATAAACGTTCCGATTGCTCGATGGCACGAATGACATTATCCCATCCGGTATCCTCAATTGTATCTTCAAAACACATACGAACTTCCTTATTTGGCAGATAAACCATCTCTGTTGTTTCATCAAATGCTAAATACCCTAAATGAATCAGTGCTGTAAGCACATCATCTTTTCTTTTGAAACTAGTCATGTCATT
>LXOW01130619.1_pt1 | contig 66251 bp, 53 predicted proteins | sample 1368591 | NCBI WGS metagenome assembly LXOW01 (sample SAMN04884650, study PRJNA319009) | bovine gut metagenome | isolation source: Cow rumen | host: Bos taurus | place: Italy: Legnaro (PD) | collected 2014-07-09
GTGCTTTATATGGGTTATTATTATGCCCAGAACCGATATTATTGTGATACTGCAGTGGCCTCAGGTAAGGGTAAATTTGTCTTTGAGGGTAAGCGTGAGTTATATCCCGGTCTCTACTTCTTTACTAACAACAAAGACAAGTACGTCGACTTTGTAGTCTATCATGAGACTCAGCGTTATGCACTGCGTACAGACGATGCTAACTGGAAACTTCGTATTACGGCCAAGGGATCTAAACAGAACGAGGTGTTTTTTAACTTCAACCGTGCCAACGAGCAACTCTATCAAGAGCTTGAGGAGGCCAGTAAAACACTTGACTCTGCCGAATTCTCCCTCTTCCGGCTCAACCATGTCAAACGTGTCGACAGTCTCCGCTATGCTTTCATTGACCAATACCCCGACTATCTGTTCTCGCGTATGATGCTCGCCACCAAGGAAATAACTACACCTACCGAGCATCCTGACGGCACAAAGATGAGTGACCGTGAGCGTTTCGAGTGGTACATGGCGCATTATTTTGACAACGTTCCCTTAGATGACGACTTTATTATCCGCACTCCCAAGGCGGTTTTCTACGACCGTGTGATGGACTATGTTGACAAGTACATGAACCATATGCCACCTGACATGATATGCCCCTTGCTCGACAGCATGATAGATCGCTCTGAGCCCGCACCCGAAGTGTTCAAGTGGTTGGTACACACTATGACAGAACATTTCCTTCAGAGCCGTGTGATGGTCTACGACGAGGTCTATTGCCATTTGGCATTACGCTACTACGGCTCTGGAAAGGCATTTTGGAGCTCTCCTTCTGTCATTGACGAGATTGTTGACCGTGCCAATAAATGGGAACCCCTGCTGGTGGGGAAGGTGGCGCCTGAACTTATCCTTTTTGATACCCTCCGCCATGTACACTCCCTTCACCACATGCCTGGCAACTACACCCTTCTCCTTTTCTGGAGTCCTACTTGCGGCCATTGTCGCGACATCATCCCTGCGGTCTATAATGTCTTTGAAAAATATGCCGATTCGGTAGACCTCAGCGCGTTCGCCATCCTTACCGAACCCGATGACCAGACCGTCGTCAAGTGGAAGAAATTCCTCGTCGACCACCAAATGACTGACCCCCGATGGGTACATCTCAATGGGGGCGAGGCCAATGTTGACTGGCGTCAGGTCTATGACATCAATACCACGCCGCAGATATACCTTATTGACAATCGTGACCACAAGTTCGTCGCCAAGAAACTGGGTGCTGAAATATTGGAGAATATCCTCCGCTCGCTGATAGACAACAACAAATAAAAATAATAAGATAATGAAACGTACATTAATCCTGGCCGCCACAGCCATGTTGCTGCTGGCAGGCTGCAAAGACAAGAAAAACATGGACAATCCCTTCTTCTCGGCGTGGAATACGCCCTACGAGATTCCTGACTTCTCTCGCATCAAGACCGAACACTACATGCCCGCTTTCCAAGAAGGTATGGCTCGCCAGAAGGCCGAAATCGATTCCATCGTCAACAATCCCGAGGCTCCCACCTTCGAGAACACTGTGCTGGCCCTTGAATATAGCGGTCAACTCCTCAATGAGGTGAGCAGTGTGTTCTTTAACCTCAGCGAGTGTGAAAATAGCCCCGAAATGGAGGCTATCGAAGAGGAGGTGACTCCTCTGCTGGCCGCCCATGGGGATGACATTTCTCTCAATGCCAAGCTCTTCGAGCGTGTCAAGGCTGTCTATGAACAGCGCGAGAGTCTCAATCTTACCCCCGAGCAGATGCGTCTTCTTAAGGAGACATACAAAGGCTTTGTGCGTGGTGGCGCCAATGTGCCCGAGGAACAGCAAGCCCGCTTTCGTCAGCTCAATGAGAAGATTGCCTCCCTTACCATGCGTTTCGCCCAGAACGTTCTCAAGGCCACCAACGCTTACTCCAAGGAATTGCCCGATGGCACAAAGGTGACCCTTGATATGCCCACATGGGAGCCTTTCATGCAGACTTGCGCTGACCGCAAGCTCCGTGAAGAGGTATGGCATGCATTTACCGATAGATGCAAGAGTGGCGAGTTCGATAACACTAAGATTATTGATACTTTGGTCAATCTTCGCCTCGAGCGTGCCAACATCCTCGGCTTCCTCACGCACGCCGACTGGGTGCTCGACAACTGTCTCGCCAAGACTCCGGCCAATGTCTACAAATGCCTCCTCGATATTTGGAGCCCTGCCCTCAAGGTGGCCAAGCAGGAACGCGACCAATATCAGAAGATGCTTGAGGCCGATGAGCCCGGCGCCAAGCTCCAGCCGTGGGACTGGCGTTACTATGCCGAGAAACTCCGTGTGGAGAAATATAGTCTCGACGATGCCATTGTGCGTCCCTACTTCTGTCTCGATAGTGTCCGTGAAGGTGCCTTTATGGTGGCTAACAAGCTGTATGGATTGACATTTACCGAGCGTCCCGACCTGCCGACCTATGACAAAGAGGCCCGCTGCTTTGAAGTGAAAGATGGCGAGGAAACCATTGGCATTCTCTACATGGATTTCCACCCTCGCGCCAGCAAGCGCAGTGGAGCCTGGATGACCGAGTTCCGCGGCCAAAAGCGCGACCTCGAAGGTAACAATATTATCCCCATCATTCAGGTGGTGTGCAACTTCACCAAACCTACGGCCGACAAGCCTTCTCTCTTGAATTTCGACGAGAGCGAGACCCTCTTCCATGAGTTTGGCCACGCCCTCCACGGTCTCCTCTCCAAGTGCACCTACCCCTCGTTGGCCGGCACCAACGTGCCTCGCGACTTCGTCGAGCTTCCTTCGCAGATTATGGAGAACTGGTGCCGTCATCCGCAGGTGATGAAGATGTACGCCAAGAACTACCAGACCGGCGAGGCTATCCCCGACGAGCTCATCAAGAAGATTGAGGCTGCCGCCACCTATGGCCAGGGATTCATGACCACCGAACTCCTTGCCGCCTCGCTGCTTGATATGGACTACTATAGCATCCGCGAGCAACAGGCCATCGACCCGCTGGCCTTCGAGGAACAGGCTATGAACAAAATCGGCCTCATCCCTGAGATTATCAGCCGTTACCGTAGCCCCTACTTCCAGCACATCTTCACCACAGGCTATGATGCCGGCTACTACAGCTATACCTGGACCGCTATCCTCGACGCCGACGCCTTCGAGGCCTTCGTCGAGAGCGGCGACCTCTTCAACCCCGAGCTGGCTGCCAAGTTCCGCCACCTCCTTGAGAGCGGAAACACCGTCGAGCCCATGGACCTCTACCGCGCCTTCCGCGGCAAAGATCCCAGCCCCAAAGCCCTGCTGAAGAGAAAAGGAATGCTGTAAGAGAATTAAGAATTTAGAATTAAGAATTATGGATAACTATCGTCGTTTGACCCGCAGCACCACCGACCGCCGTATCGCCGGCGTCTGCGGCGGTCTCGCCAAGTATCTGAACGTGGATCCTACGGTAATTAGAATCCTCTTTCTGGTGGCCATCTTTTTCGGTCTCTTCGGCTTTTGGGCCTACCTTGTTGTATGGCTCGCCGCCCCCGAAGACAACCGAATAGAAAATTGAAAGTTGAAAGTTGAAAAAAGAAAAGGCTGGCGCGATTGTACCGCGCCAGCCTTTTTTAACCATTAACCTTTAACCATTAACCAATCTGCTGCATCACCTGCTGCGCCAGCTCGTTGGCGCGGGCCTCGGTGGCGGCTTCGCTGTAGATGCGGATGATGGGCTCGGTGTTGCTCTTGCGGAGGTGCACCCACCCGTCGGCGAAGTCAATCTTCACGCCGTCAATGGTGGTCACCTTTTCCACACCGGCCATGCCGTTGTAGAGTTTGGCCACCTTCGCCAGCAGGGCGTCGACGTCCATGTCGGGCGTGAGGTCCTTGCGGTTCTTGCTGATGATATATTCGGGATAGGTTTTCCTTAATTCGCTTACCTTCATACCTTTCCTTGCCAAAAGGGTGAGGAAGAGAGCCACGCCCACAAGGGCGTCGCGGCCGTAGTGCAGGGCGGGGTAGATGACGCCTCCGTTGCCCTCGCCGCCGATGATGGCGTTGGTGTTGCGCATCAGGGTGGTGACATTCACCTCGCCCACGGCGGCGGCGTTGTACTCGCAGCCCGCATAGCGGCGCGTCACGTCGCGCAAGGCGCGGCTGGAAGAGAGGTTGCTCACGGTGTTGCCCGGCGTGTGCTGCAGCACATAGTCGGCCACGCTGACCAGCGTGTACTCCTCGCCGAACATCTCGCCGGTCTCGCACACCAGCGCCAGACGGTCCACGTCGGGGTCGACCACGATGCCGAGGTCGCAGCGGTTGTCGCGCACGCAGTCGCTTATCTGTGTGAGGTTCTGCGGGATAGGCTCGGGATTGTGGGCAAAATGACCCGTGGGTTCGCAGTTGAGCTCCACCACTTGCTCCACGCCTAGACGACGCAGCAGACGCGGGATGGCCAGGCCACCGGTGGAGTTCACGGCGTCGACGGCCACTTTGAAGTTGGCCTTGCGGATGGCTTCCACGTCGACAAGCTTTAGGCCGAGCACACGCTCGATGTGGCGGTCAATCCAGTCCTCCTCGACGGTCACCTGCCCGAGGTCGTCGACCTCGGCGTAGTTGATGTCGGCACTCTCTGCCAAGCGGAGCACTTCTTTGCCTTCGGCGTCGGAGATGAACTCGCCCTTGTTGTTGAGCAACTTGAGGGCGTTCCAATGTTTGGGGTTGTGGCTGGCGGTGATGATGATGCCGCCGTCGCAGTGGCCGTCGATGACGGTCATCTCAGTGGTCGGCGTGGTGCTGAGGCCCGTTTCCAGCACGTCGACGCCCATGCCCTGCAGGGTGCCCACGACCAGTCGGTCGACCATGGCGCCGCTCAGGCGTGCGTCGCGTCCCACGGCCAGTTTTAGCCTACGGCCGGGGTTGGCTCCTTTAAGGAAAGTGGCAAAAGCGGAAGTGAATTTGACTACGTCGAGGGGAGTGAGACCCTCGCCAGCGGGTCCGCCGATGGTGCCGCGGATACCCGAGATTGATTTGATAAGACTCATAATATATACGCGCTAATTATGTTAATTTGTTTATTTTGTTAAAGTTAGTATTCGCAATGTTGTTTTTTGCATCTGCAAATATACATATCTTTCTTAAAACCGCAAAGAAGAAAAACGGAATCTAATCGCCAATGGCTATTTTCCCTGTTCCATTAGGGTCTGCTAGGGTATTTCTCCCATCGTTCTCCCATTGTTCTCCCATCGTTCTCCCATCTAAAATGGGAGAACGATGGGAGAACAATGGGAGAACGATGGGAGAAATGAGCCAGCGGATAGCCAGCGGACAGCCATCGGAGACGGCCCCGAAAACCAGGTGGACGAAAAATAATTTTGCCACTTTGAAAAAAGTTCGTATCTTTGCAATCTATTGTTTAACACAAAATATTTAATAAAAAATTAAAAATTAATCAATTATGCCTGCAAGAATTAGACTTCAACGCCATGGTAAGAAGAATCAACCCTTCTATCATATCGTTGTTGCGGATGGTCGTGCACCTCGCGATGGAAGATTTATCGAGAAACTGGGCACCTACAATCCGCTGACCAACCCCGCCACCATCGACCTCAACTTCGACCGTGCTGTCGAATGGGTGAAGAATGGTGCTCAACCGAGCGACACTGTGCGTCGCATACTCTCCTACAAGGGCGTCCTGCTCCGCCGCCACCTCCAGATTGGTGTCGAGAAGGGTGCCATCAGCCAGGAGACTGCCGATGTGCGTTTCAACGAGTGGCTCCAGGCCAAAGAGGCTAAAATCAACAACGTGAAGAGCGAGGCCGAGAACAACGCCCGCAACACCCGCAAGGCCCGTTTCGAGGCTGAGAAGAAAGCCAACGAGACCAAGGCTGCCGCCATCGCCGCCAAGCGTCAGGCTGCTGCCGAAGCCGAAGCTGCCGCCAAGGCTGAGGCCGAGGCTGCCGCCGCCGCTGAAAACGCTGAAGGTGAAGCTCCCGCTGAGAACGCCGAAGCTTAATCTTCGACAACAGTTGTTCGGTTTTACGACAACGTAGACAACAAAGACAACAGGAGAAGCGTGATATGCGCTTCTCTTTTTTTGCGTCGGCATCGTTGTATGTGTTGTTTCTGTTGTCGTTAAAATGAGACACAATAAAACAAGTTTGTTGCCGTTATCCAAATATGAATATTGACGAGTGTTTTTATCTAGGTAAGGTGACCAAGCCCTGGGGAGTGAAAGGGCAGATGATTCTGTTTCTCGACGTAGATACACCTGAGGACTATCAGAAGCTTGACTCCGCCTTTGTGGAGGTGAAAGGCTCGCTGGTGCCCTACTTCTTCCACATCGACAGTTTGAATGGCAACAAAGCCGTGGTTACCTTCGAGGAAATCACCGCCGACCAAGCCCTGACGCTGGTGGGCCGTGACCTGTACCTTCCCCTCGACCTGCTGCCCAAACTTGAAGGAAACAAGTTCTACTTCCATGAGGTTGTGGGTTTTAGGGTGATAGACAGCGTGCACGGCGATATTGGCACCCTGGAGCAGGTTATCGAGTATCCCGCCCAGCCGCTGTTCCAGATTATGAAAAACGGTACCGAGATACTGGTTCCGGTCATCGACCCTGTTATCGACAAGGTGGACCGCAAAGAAAAAACGCTCTATATTACCGCTCCTAATGGGTTGATAGACTTGTATCTCGGCGATGTCAACAACCAATGTTGAAATGTTTTTTCACTCTGTGTCAGAAAATCTATCTATTTTTGCATCATAAAGAAAGAATTATTATGGAAAAGAAAGCAACACCAGCCGTTGAGAAGAACAAGTATTCCCCCGAAGAATTGCAAGAGTTTAAGGAGTTGATTCTTGGAAAGATAGCCAAGGCTGAGAAGGACCTTGAGATGTTGCAGCAGGCTGTCGCCGGCAGCGAGAACGATGTCAGCGATACAGCACCCACGTTCAAGACTCTCGAAGAAGGAAGCAATGTGCTCTTGAAAGAAGAGAACCAGAAGCTTGCGGCACGTCAGCAGAAGTTCATCCGCGACCTCCGCGCTGCCCTTATCCGTATTGAAAACGGCACCTATGGCATTTGCCAAGCCACGGGCAAGCTCATTCCCAAGGAGCGCTTGATGATTGTGCCTCACGCCACTATGACTGTCGAGGCCAAGGAAGCCAGCAAGAAGCGCCGCTAAAGGCTATTTGATTATCGGAATAGCATCGATGAGTGTCCGCGTGTAATCAGTTTGCGGACGATGGAAGATATCGTCGGGAGTGCCACTCTCGACGATTTTTCCTTTCTGCATCACTATGATACGGTCGGCCATGTAGTGGACGACGCTGAGGTCGTGGGTGATGAAGAGGTAGGTGTAATGGTATTGTTCCTTGAGGTCGTTGAGGAGGTTGAGCACCTGGGCCTGGACGCTGACGTCGAGGGCCGACACGCTCTCGTCGCATACCACCAGTTCGGGCTGGAGGATGAGGGCGCGGGCGATGCAGACGCGCTGGCGTTGGCCGCCGCTGAGTTCATGGGGGTAGCGGCTGTACCAGTCGGGGTCGAGGCCTACCTGCTGCATGAGAGCCAAGACAGTGTCTCTCGGAGTAATCGGATTACTCTGAGTATTCAGAATATTCAGATGAACATTGAGCGGTTCGGCTATGGCTTCGCCGATGGTAATGCGGGGGTTAAGGCTGGAGTAGGGGTCCTGGAAGATAATTTGCAGTTTTGGACGTAGGGAGCGCATCTCGCTGTCGCTGAGGGTGTCTAGTGTGCGTCCGCGGTAGCTGACGCTACCGGCGCTGTGGTCTATCAGCCGTAGCAGGGCGCGGCCAAGGGTGCTCTTGCCGCAGCCGCTCTCGCCCACCAGTCCCAGAGTCTCGCCCTCCATAATGTCGAAGCTGATGCCGTCGACGCCCTTGAGGGTCTGCAGCGGCTTGCCGAAGAGGCTCCGCTTGAGGGTGTATTCCACCGTCAGGTTATTGACGGAGATTAATGTTGAATGAGGAATGTTGAGTGAGGAATTGTTTGTAGCGTTAGCCAATTCCTCATTCCTCATTCCTAGTTCCTCATTTGATAGATAGTCTTCCACCGTGGGCAGCCTCCTCGGCTTACTGTCGAGTGGGGGACGGCAGGCCAGGAGGCCCTGGGTATAAGGCTCTTTAGAGCGATGGAGAATGTCGTATGCCGGTCCCTGTTCCACCACTTTGCCGCGGTACATAACGAGGATATCGTCGGCGATCTGGCTGATGACTCCCAGGTCGTGGGTGATGAAGATGATGCTGATGCCGTGTTTCGTCTGTAGCGATTTGAGCAGGTCGAGGATGGTCTTCTGCACCGTGACGTCGAGGGCCGTGGTGGGCTCGTCGGCGATGATGATGTCGGGGTGGTTGATGAGGGCCATGGCTATCATCACGCGCTGCTTCTGTCCGCCGCTGATCTCGTGGGGATAGCTGTCGAAAATCTTCTCGGGCCGGGGGAGAAGCACCTCTTTAAAAAGGCTGATTACTTTGGCTTTAAGGTCCTTAAGGTCTTTAGGGTCTTTAAGGACGTGGACTCTAATCATCTCCAGCACCTGCTCGCCGCATTTCTGTACAGGGTTGAGGCTTGTCATGGGTTCCTGGAATATCATGCTGATGCGGCGTCCGCGGATGTTGCGGAAGCCCGCCTCGTCAAGTGCGAGAAGGTTGGTGTCGCCAAGCATGGCGACACCTGAAACGGTGGCCTGTTTGGGCAGCAAGCCCATCAGGGCCATAGAGCTCACGCTCTTGCCGCTGCCGCTCTCGCCCACGATGCCCAGCGTTTTGCCGCGTTCTAGCGTGTAGCTCAATCCCTCCACCACCGTCCGTCCGCCAAAGGCTACCGACAAATCTTTTACCTCAAGTATAGTATTCTCCTTATTCACACTTTAATAACGCTATAAGAGAATAAAAATTTTGCCGGACAGATTATTTTGTGTAATTTTGCGGTCGCTTTCGAGAGCGAAAGTGTAAGCAAGAAAAGCATTGCGACTATCCTGTCTTTGTTTGTCTTACTGTTTTGAATGAATGTTCCGTTGAATAAATAGAAAAGAACATAATAATGAAACACAAATTAACAAAACTGATGAGCTTGGCGGCACTGGTTTGCTGCACGATGGTAAACGAAAATGTCATGTCGCAGACCCGTACCTATACGGTAATTAACAACGGTGGTGGAGCCATGATAGTGGATAGTAACAGTTGGTATGGAGGAATGACTCGGCATGTTGTTACTGACTCCATTCAGTTGACACTACCTAACGATCCCAATGCACACACCTCTCTGTCAATTCAATTGGGTACTTGGCCCGATGGGGTGGTGAACTATGAGGATCATGGAGCTTGGACACCGATGGATGGCTACAGCATCGCTGAAGATGCCCGTCGTCTACTGCATTTCTATCTGGACGGGACGGAGGTGCCTCTCGATTCGCTCAACCCCCATGGTACAACGGTGTCCAACTGCACACTTTACGAATGGGTTTCGACCGATACCCTTAGCCATACCATCGAGGCTGTCTTCGGCCCGATGTATGACATGACCTCCGACACTCTGGATCTCACCATTGTGTCCGAGGGAGCACCAGTCGAAATAACATATTCCACTGCTTATGCTGGTGTTTGGGTCGACTATGGATTGACCGACAGTGTCCACATCGTGGATTACCTTCCTCATTACAGTGCCACAGATTGTGTGGCTTTGATACACTGGGATACAAAGCCCGACACCACAGTGAGTATTTTCTTTGATGGTGTGCAACTACCGGCAAGTCAAGTGGCTGAGTATAGGTGGATTGACGATTATTTTAACGGGGTAGATACCATACATATTGATTTCTATCAGTTTGGTGTTTCTGCCGCTGATGGGGTGTCGAACGTGAGGATAGTATTTACTCCCAGCACCACCGATAGGTTCCACATTTCCGTGATGTCATCGGATAACACCTTGGGACAAGTCGAAGGCGGTGGAGACTACTTTGTCAACGAAGGGGCCAATCTAGTCTTCTTTGCATTGCCATATGCGGGTAACGGCTTCATGGGCTGGAGCGATGGGGCGACGGACAACCCACGCGTCATGTTTGCTACAAGCGATACATCATTTGCTGCCGTGTTTGTGCCCATCTCCTTCGTCGATACTGTTTGGGTATACGACACTATACATGATACTGTCTATATCACCGACCAGGGTATTGACGGAGTAGATGCTTTGAATGCCAAGGTATATGTCAGGCAAGGACAGATTGTGGTTGAAGGTGCCGATGGCAATACAGTGACATTATTAGATATTAATGGGCGTATGTTGGCCACCAAGCAAGATGACTATGGCATGTTGAGATTTGACATTCCTTCTTCGGGTTCTTACATGATAAAGATTGGTAACCATCCTGCCCGCCGTGTGGTGGTGATAAGGTAGTTTGTCTTGTTGACATACAAAATGCGGAGGAATTCAATAGGATTTCTCCGTTTTTTTGTTGGCAAATAATAGGAATAATGTTGTGTGTCGATAAAATATTTTGCTGATATTAATAAAAAAGTTGTATATTTGCAGTCACGTTTAGATAAGTATAATTAACAACAAAACACATTATAACTATGACAAAATCAGAACAATTCATGGAGATGGAAGCCAAGTACGGCGCCCATAACTATCATCCGCTGCCCGTCGTGCTCGCCAAAGGTGAGGGCGCTTTCGTGTGGGACTGCGAAGGCAAGAAGTACTTCGACTTCCTCTCGGCCTACAGTGCTGTGAACCAAGGTCACTGCCACCCGAAGATCGTCAAGGCCATGTGCGACCAGGCTCATATGCTGACTCTCAGCAGTCGCGCTTTCTACAACGACTGCCTCGGCGAGTGGGAGAAGTATGTCACCGAGTACTTCGGTTACGACAAGGTGCTACCGATGAACACCGGTGCCGAGGCCGACGAGACAGCCCTGAAGCTGGCCCGCCGCTGGGGTGTGGTGAAGAAAGGCATCCCCAACGACGAAGTGATGATTGTCTGCTGCGAGGGCAACTTCCACGGCCGCACCATCACCATCATCACCATGAGCAACGACCCCGAGAGCTACGCCAACTACGGCCCCATGACTCCCGGTTTCATCCGCATCCCCTACAACGATCCCGACGCACTGGAGAAGTGTCTGGCCGAGCACGGCAAGAAGGTGGCCGGTTTCCTGCTGGAACCCATCCAGGGCGAGGCCGGTGTCTATGTGCCGGACGAGGGCTACCTGAAGAAATGCTACGATATCTGCAAGAAATACAACGTGCTGTTCATGGCCGACGAGGTGCAGAGCGGTATCGCCCGTACGGGTAAGATGCTGGCCTGCGACCACGAGAATGTGCGTCCCGACATCCTCATCCTCGGTAAGGCTCTCGGTGGCGGCGTGATGCCCGTCAGTGCTGTGCTGGCTGACGACGACATTATGCTGAATATCAAGCCAGGTGAGCATGGTTCCACCTTCGGTGGCAACCCCATTGCTGCCAAAGTTTCCATTGCTGCTCTGCAGGTTATCAAGGAGGAGCACCTGATGGAGAATGCCGAGCGTCTCGGCAAGATTTTCCGCGAGGAAATGACCAACTTCAAGAGCCCGATGATTGAGAAGGTGCGTGGTAAAGGTTTGCTTAACGCCATCATTATCAAACCTCACAATGGTAAGGAGGCTTGGGATGTTTGCCTGAAGATGCGTGACCTGGGTGTGCTTGCCAAACCCACTCACCAGCACATTATCCGCTTCGCTCCCCCGCTGTGCATTACTGAGGCTCAGCTTCGTGAGGCCATGGAGCTCATCAAGGAAGCTATCAAGTCTTTCGAATGATGTAAGTGACATCTGCAACGTTACCAGCGGCGTCAACCACTTCCACTCGAAGTTTGTTAGCGCCGCCTTTTATTTTGCCGCTGGCGTCGATGGCCAGTGTAGCGCTCTTGCCGTCGAACTCGGCCAAGATCCACTGACCGTTAAGGTAGCAGTTGTAGGTCTCGATGCCCGCCAGATTGTCGGTAATCTTTACCTTCAGAGTGCTGGATTTCAGGGATTTCTTTTCGCTGAAGTTGATGGGGCTGATACGGGGTTTCTCGGTATCGGCGGCGAGGGTGAACTCTCCCCAATCGCGTACTTGTGCTGTGTGGCAGCCGTCGGCATGGGCGGTTTTGTAGGCGGTGTATTTGGCATTGCCCGGTTTCCTTGTCACACGGACTATCACCGTCTTGTCGGCTGGCACTCCGGGTAGTGAGCCACGGATGCTCAAGGAATAGGCCAAGTGCGGTGGAATGTCGTTGACAGTCGGCATTAGGCAAACGGTCTGTCCCGTACCGCTGATGGCCATATAGTCGTCGTCATACAGGGTGAAAGGTTCGAGGTGAAAGTTAAATGTGGAGTGTTGGTAATCAAATGGTTTGTTGTATTTTACTGCTGTTCCGTCACTTGTTGTTTTTTTCTTCTCGTTCTCGGATTTTACGTTTACCGTCACCACGCGCTCGGCACTGTTGCCCCTTACGTCGTAGACCTTGACGCCTATGCGATGGGTCGAACCTGCCTTGAGCCGGAAGATTCCGTCGCCCATACGCACGGGTATCCAAGGACCTTTGGCGCCTGGGAGACTGCGGGTTAGCAGGTAGGCTTGTCGGGTACGGGCAAAGAGAGGGTAGTCGAGCAGTGCGTTGACCATGCGGCTACTGTCGATGGGCACCGCTTCGGTGGTGTAGCGGAAGAAGAGTGTGCCGTCAAGATAGACTTCTATACTTTCTGTGCCGTTCTTGGCAGTGGAGCCTTCGGCGGCGTCGGTGGCATAGATGCCGAGATAAAAGGGACCGTTTACGCTGATAGTATTGTCTTTAGCCACCTCAAAGGGGTCGCTTCCTTCGGGGTAGATGCGCAATCCGCGGATGACGGGTTTGATATTGTCGGTATAGGGTAGCCCCATGTGCAAAGGGTTGAAGGTGGTGGAGTGGGTATACATATCGGCCTCGCCGCCACGCCGAATCTCAAAATGGAGGTGAGGACCACCACTGCCGCCAGTGTTGCCACTATAGGCCACCAACTGCCCTTTTTTGACAGGTATCTCACTGGGAGCAAATATTTTACTGATGATGAAACTTCGTTTTTCGTATTGTTCCTTTAGGACGGCCTTGCCTATGGCACCGGCGAAGCCGTTGAGGTGCATGTAGACGCTGATGTAACCGTTTGGATGCTTGATATAGAGTATTTTGCCTCCACCCCAAGGCGAGATGCTTACGCGTGCCACATAGCCGTCTGCAGCGGCGTAGACTGGCAGGTCGACGGCACCGCCAGTACGCATGTCGAGACCGGAATGGAAGTGGCCTGTGCGAAACTCGGCGAAGGTGGCGCTCAGGCTGATATCGCGACCTAGGGGATTACGGAAATAGCCTTGGGGCAATTCTTGGGCCATTAAGTTGGGAAAAGGGAACTGGGTATTGAAAATTAGGCTTGTACAAGCCAGAATCTTGATTAATTGTTTCATTTGGCTTTGCTGTTATAGAGGGCTATGCGGTTGAGAACAGGAGCAGCAAGACCTTCGAGGGTGACGCTCAGAGTATGGGCTTTGACAGGGTGGGGAAGGCGTAAAATACGCTTGTATCCCACCGTGGTGCCTTGGACCAAGGGTTTGCCATCGGCAGCTATTTCGAAGTGTGTAATCCTTTGTCCTAAAGGAATATACTCTTGAAGAACAATGATATCGAACCCTTCCCTGTCCTCCCATGTGAGGGTGACAGTTGCTGTATCGGTAGCAGCTGCCCAGTAGGTGTGGTAGTTGGTGTCGATTAGGTTTGAAGCGTGGTGTTTATTACAGAACTCGCTGGTAGCATGAGTGTTAGCGACTTTTGCCAGGTCGTTGGCAAAGATGCGGTCGCGCTCGGCACGGAAAGCCACCAGCACGGCGCTGTCTTCGGAAGGAATTAGGCCACGGTTATCGGGTGGCACATTGAGAAGTAGCAACCCATTGCGACCCACAGAGTTGAAGTATATTTCCATCAATTCGTCAACCGTTTTTGGGTGTTCGTCCGGGTGCCAAAACCAGCCGGGGCGGATGCTGACATCCACCTCGGCAGGAACCCAGCGGGAATCAAAGGTGCTCCAGTTGGTCTCCTCAGCATAGCCTTCTTCGTTGCCCACCCACCGGCATCCTGGACCTGTGTCGCTGAAGATAATACACTTGGAATTAGCATCTAACACCGTTTTCTCGAACAGTTGCCAGTCGTACTCTTGACGTTTGCCGTTAGGACCTTCGCCACAGGCTCCATCTAACCATTGTTCAAAGAAGGGACCGTATTTAGTGTGCACCTCTTTCAGCGTATTGGAAAACACAACGTTATAGTTCGACGTCCCGTAGTCGGGATGGTTGCGATCCCAAGGTGAGATGTAAACGCCGGCCTTGATGTGTCCCCGACAAGCGTCTGAAAACTGTCTCATGACATCGCCAGTTCCCTCATTCCATGTGCTTTGAGTCACAGTATGTGTACTATAGGCTGAAGGCCAAAGACAAAAGCCGTCATGATGTTTGGCTGTGATAATAATCCCCTGCATTCCAGCTTGTTTGGCTACTTTAACCCACTGGTGACAATCAAGTGCTAAGGGGTTGAACACCTCTTCGGACTCATTCCCTGAACCCCACTCGACCCCCGTGAATGTATTTGGTCCAAAGTGACAGAACATGTTGATTTCCATGCGTTGCCACTCCACTTGCGCTTTCGACGGCACGGGACCGAATGGTTGGGGATAGTGACTAGTACAGGCGGCAGCCGAAAGTGCCAGCATTGCAAGCTTCCAAAAGTATGACAGAGATTTCATGTTATCAATAATTTGCGGCGCAAAGATACGAAAAAAAAATGAATTACAAACATGCTCGAAAAAAATATTCTTCCTTTGGACGAAGGAGCTAGGGAAAAGCTGTGTTTTGTGGTGCTTTCAGCTTTGTATTTGGAGGGGCAAAAACGGAAAAACAGTCGTTTTCGGATATGTTTTTACATCAAATGTAGATTATTTTCAAAAAAATATTTTGTTGANNTTAATGGAATATCTTTATAATTCAAAAAAAATTCGTAATATTGCGTTTTGATTATAGGCCTATAATATGTCAAAAATCCGATTGAAAAAGAGTTTGAAAAACGCTGTTTTGGCAGCTGCGTTGATGTTATCGGCGACGGCTGAAGCCCAGGATGTCGGTTTCTCTCAATTTTACGCCAATCCACTTTATTTGAACCCGGCTTTTGCGGGATCGGTAGTTGCACCCCGTATTTCGTTGACCTATCGCGCCCAGTGGCCTGGGTTGGTGAGTGCATTTACCACGGTGTCAGCTTCGTATGACCAATATTTCCCCGATTTGCATGGCGGTATTGGTGTGTTACTGATGACCGACCGTGTGGGTGACCACGGCGCTTTGTCTACCAATATGGTGGGTGCTATGTATTCGTTCCGTTTCCAGATGAGCCGCGACATCTTTGTCAGTGCTGCCCTTCAGGTATCTTTGGTCAATACCAACCTAAGATGGGACGAGTATCTGCGTTTCCCCGATCAAATTGACCGTGAGATGGGTTTCTCTTATGATACCAGGGCTACCAAGCCAGACAAACTTAACAAGTTTACTCCAGACTTCAACGCCGGCGTACTGGTCAATGGCTCTAATTGGTATGGTGGTTTCGCCGTGTCGCACCTCACGCAGCCTAATGTGGCCTTCTATTCAGAAGATCCTGTACCTATGAAGATTACGGTTCACGCTGGTGGACTCATTAATGTGGCTGAGGAGGGGCGTCGCCAATCATCGCTTGGTCTCGGTACCCCCATTATCTCTCCTAATTTTGTATACCAATATCAAGGTGGATTCCACTATTTTAACTATGGCGTCTATCTCGATTGGATGCCTTTCCTTGTGGGTGTGTGGTTCCGAAATGGTATTGAGAATGCTGATGCCTTCATCTTCCAGGTGGGTATTCAGCAGGATTACTTTAAGGTGGGCTACAGCTACGATGTGACTGTGTCGAAATTGGCCAACAGCACCGCCGGTGCCCACGAAATCACGCTGGGTGTATTGCTGCCTGTGCCCGAGCACAAGAAGAAGGTCAAGGCCATCCGGTGTCCGTCGTTCTAAATCATAATTATGAAACGAAACAAAAACGGAGAATAATCGTTTAATTTAATAGAAAAACATAATATTTAATTATATGAAGATTTTCAAATTTTCAAGTTTTGTTCTGGTCGCCGTAACCCTGCTGGCATCCTGCGGGAATAAGGCTGGCAAGTCGGAGACCACGGGTTGGAACTACAATGATCCCAAGTGGGGTGGCTATGATGTCTCGAACCGTACCAATCAAGCCACAGCTCCCGGACTGGTGTTCATTGAAGGTGGCCAGTTTGTTATGGGTCATGTCACAGAGGACACCCGTTATACGTGGAACAACGAGGCACACACTACCACAGTGTCGTCGTTCTATATGGACGAGACCGAGGTGAGCAACAAGCAGTACGGCGAATTTGTCTACTGGATGCGCCGCGCCTATGGTGAGGAGTATCCAGAGAAGGTGGCCGCCGTCATGCCCGACACTGCTGCCTGGCGCGACCGTCTGGCTTGGCGCGAGAGTCTGGTGGATCATTATTTCCAGAGCCCTACCTATCAGGATTATCCAGTTGTAGGTGTCACCTGGGAGCAGGCTCAGGCTTTCTGCATTTGGCGCACCGACCGTGTCAATGAGAAGCTACTCGTTGACATGGGTATCATTATGCTCGACCAAGAGAATTTAGGAACCAACGCCTTCCAGACCGATGTCTATTTGGCAGGCCGTTATGAAGGTGAGACCCGTAAGGGCATTACCAATCTTGATCCTGCCGCTGGTGGCGAGGATCGTCAGGTGCGCAAGTCCGATGGTATCCTCTATCCCTACTACCGTCTACCAACCGAGGCTGAATGGGAGTTCGCTGCCCTTGGCATGATTGGCAATACCTATGACGAGCGTATCACCGAACACAAGACCTATCCTTGGAACGGTCAGAGCCTCCGCTCTGCTAACAAAAAATACTATGGACAGTTCCTTGCTAACTTCAAGCGCTCGCGGGGTGATGGCATGGGTGTGGCTGGCAACTTGAATGATGGCTGGGACTACACTTGCCCCGTCAAGTGGTATTTCCCCAACGACTATGGTCTGTATAACATGGCTGGCAATGTCAGCGAGTGGTGCAGCGATGTCTATCGTAAGACTGTCAATCCCAATGGTGGCGAGGATCTTGACCCCTATCGTGGTAATGTTTACAAGACTCCCGAACTTGATGAGGACAACGAGGTTTTTATCGGTGAGGACGGAATGATGAAATACAAAGAAGTAGACGAGCAAATGAATCGACGCAACTATCGTCAGGCCGACAATATCAACTACCTTGATGGAGACCGCTCGTCTAACCTCGGTCAAGCCTTCCGTTGGGTTGATGACGCCAATGGAGGAGAAGAAGATGAGGAGGGCGAGGGTGTCAGTGAGGAAGCCTATAGCGAGGATGAGGAAGAGGGAGAAGAAGAAAGTGTTGGCGAGAGCGAGGATGATACTTGGACTAACCGCATGTACCGTCGCAAACCAGAAGCCAAAGACACCCCCTCTTCGCTAGTCAACAACAAGGTCCGAGTGGTCAGGGGTGGTAGCTGGAGAGATCGTGCCTACTATCTGCAGGCCAGTGCCCGCCGTTACTACGATCAGGATAAGTCCACTTCGTGGATTGGTTTCCGTTGCGCCATGGATCGTCTTGGATCCCGTGTAAAGTAATGAACTAGTCATAAAGCATGGGTGGAGACGTGGCTTGCCGCGTCTCTGCCTTGTTTAAAGAGAAGGTGAAAAGAATCGCAGTATTATTGATACTTATGCTGGGTGTGGCAGGAGGCAGCTATGCCCAAAAGTTGATTGAGTATTCATCGGGCGTGGGTTCTCGTGACCCCAATGATGGTGATATTTGGATTCTTTATCAAGGGGTTAAGGCTGTTCATGAGGGTATGACCCTTGCCTCCGATTCGGCACACTTTAACACTCGTGAGAATAGCTTTTCAGCATTCGGACATGTTGTTATTACCTTGTCTGACACCACATTTATCTTTGGCAAACGCCTCTTCTACGACGGCTACCATCGTATAGTAAATATTTGGGACGATACGGTGGTGTTGATTGACGGTAAAACACAACTGCTGGCCAACCATATCACCTATGAACGCAACCGTGCTACGGCTTACTATACAGAGTGGGGTCATACATTGAGCGGCGATCGCCGTCTCGACAGCCATCAGGGGCAGTACAATTCCAACATCAAAGAGTTCTTTATTTATAAAGATGTTGTTTTGGCTGACACCTCAATGGTTCTCATGACAGACACATTGATATACAGTACTGTCACTGAGGTGGCTCACTTTGAAAGCCCAACCTATATTTATAGTGATTCTTCGGTCATTTACAGCGAGTTAGGCGACTATAACACCGCCACCCATTTTGCTATTTCGTTTAGGGCGTCGCATGTGGACAATCAGGGGCGTATGATTGACTGTGATACGCTCTACTATGATGATAACCAACGTTATGGGAAAGCCTTGGGAAATGTGAAAATTGTCGACTCGGTCAACAATATTACCTGTATAGGTCGTTATGGCGAGACTAGTCAGGCTCAGGGATTTTCATTTGTCACAGACAGCGCAATGGTTATTTTTATCGACCGCGGTGACTCTGTTTTCCTACATGCCGACACTGTATATGTCACCACTGATAGCAATAATCATCTACAGACAGTCAGAGCTAATTATCATGTGAAAGTCTATCGTTTTGATGCCCAGGCTATGTGTGATTCGGCTTTTTATGCTGCTCAGGACTCGATGCTATCGCTTTATGGGAGCCCTTTCCTATGGTATGAGCACTACCAGTGCAACGCTGACACCATTGAACTGTCGCACGATACCAATGGGGTGCGGCAAGCGTGGCTACGGAGTTCCTGTTTCGCTATGCAGCAGGTGGACCGAGAGAAGTTTAATCAGCTCAAGGGACGCCAGGGTGTGGTATATTTTGCCAATGGTGAACCGTTGTATGCAGATATTTTGGGTAATGCGCAAATGGTCTTTTATCTCACTGAGCGCGACAGTACTGGTAGGGAAACGCTCCTTGGTGTCAATGCTGGCATGGGCACCGACATGCGCATCTATTTCGATACCAACCGAGCTCCTAGAAGGGTGGTGGCATATGACAAGCCTGACATGCAAACCTATCCCGTCATGAAACTGCCGGACGAGTGGCGACGGCTAAAGGACTTTCAGTGGTTGGCAAAGCGTCGGCCACGCCGTCCGAAGGATGTATTTATTTGGTGACAAAATGTCAGTATAGACTGCCACTGGCAGTCTTTTTGATATAGTAATTTCAGTAAATTTTATCCATCTATAGAAATAGAATATGAACAACAAAGAAAAACATAACTCAAAAGAAGCTGAGGAAGAACAACCTATTGAGGAACCCATTGAAGACTCTCAACTTTCAGAGGAGGGAGAATCCAATGAGGAGGAAAAAGTGCAAGAGATGGGTGTGAAATTGGCAGAACTCAATGACAAATACCTTCGTCTCTATTCTGAATATGAGAACTATCGCAAGCGAACAAACCAGGAGAAAGCCGACTTGCTACTCAATGGGAGTCGCGAGATGATGAAAGCTATTCTGCCTGTCATTGATGACTTTGAACGCGCCCTTTCTGCTCTTGGCGAAGAGGAGGGTGTACTGCTGATATACAACAAGATGATGAAGATTCTCGAGCAGAAAGGTTTGAAGGCGATGACGGTCAAAGGCGAAAAATTTGACGAGAATCTGCATGAGGCTATCACACGTATTCCTGCAACTGATGAAGAACAGAAAGGTACAGTGGTGGATGTGATAGAAAAAGGATACTACCTGAATGATAAAGTATTGCGCTATGCTAAGGTAGTCGTTGCGTTTTGAAAGAAAGGTGTTAAGAATTAAGAGTTAGGAGATAAGTGTTATGGCAACAAAAAGAGATTACTATGAAGTTCTAGGGGTGGGAAAGAATGCTACTCCCGAAGAGTTGAAAAAGGCTTACCGTAAGTTGGCCCTCCAATACCATCCGGATCGCAATCCTGGCGATAAGGAGGCCGAAGAGAAGTTTAAGGAGGCTGCCGAGGCGTACGATGTGCTTAGCAATCCCGACAAGAAAGCCCGCTACGACCAGTTTGGCATGGCAGGGATGGAGGGCGCCTATAGCCAAGGTGGTATGGATATGAACGACATCTTTTCCCAATTTGGCAGTATATTTGGAGACCTTTTTGGAGGTGGTTTCCGCACAGGATTCAGCGGATTTGGTAGTGGTGGCGGCGCACGCCGTGTATTGCGTGGCAGTAATCTCCGTATCAAGGTTAAACTCACCCTTGAGGAGATTGACCGTGGCTGTGAGAAGAAAATCAAGGTCAGTAAATTTGTTCCCTGTAAGACTTGCGGTGGTAGTGGTGCTAAAGACGGTAAGACAGAGGTCTGTCCCCAATGCAATGGTACTGGTGTTGTCACCGAAACAAAGCGGACTATTCTTGGAATGATGCAGACCCAGAGTGCCTGTCCGCATTGTGGAGGCGAAGGTCGTATTGTCAAAGATAAGTGTCACGATTGCCATGGTGATGGAATCGTTAAAAGCGATGAGATTATTACCATTAATATTCCAGCTGGTGTTCAAGATGGTATGCAGTTGGCTATGCAGGGACAGGGCAATGCCGCACCTCATGGCGGTATTGCTGGCGATCTCATTGTTCTCGTTGAAGAACAAGAGCATGAGATCTTTGAACGTCAAGATGCCAACCTCTACTATAATGCTTTTATCACATTTTCAGATGCTTCCATGGGTGCCTCCGTTGAGATACCTACCCTCAGTGGCAAGGTGAAGATAAAGATAGATCCTGGTACCCCTTCGGGGCGTGTGGTTCGTTTGCGCGGGAAGGGTCTTCCCGTTATGAATGGCTATGGACGCGGCGACCTTCTCGTATGCCTTAACGTATGGGTGCCGAAGAACCTCACGCGTGAGGAAAAGAAAACCCTGGAGGAACTACAAGGTCATTCTAATTTCCAGCCTAATCCTACCAAACAGGAACGTGGATTCTTTGATAAAATGAAAGAGATGTTTAACTGATGACAGAGGCCTTCTTGCATTATGTCTGGCAGCACCAGATGCTCTCTCACGGGCTAACCGCCACTGATGGACAGCCTGTCGTTGTGCTGCGTGCAGGTGAACCGAACAGCAATGCAGGACCCGATTTCTTCAATGCGCGAGTTTCTATAGGTGGAGTCGAATGGGTGGGCAACGTTGAGATTCATCTCCGTTCCTCAGACTGGAAGGCACATCGCCATTCTTCGGATAAAAGATACAATAATGTCATTCTTCACGTTGTGTTTGAACATGATTGCGAGATTGTATTGGAGAATGGAATCGTACCGGCGACGCTAGAGTTGAAGTCGTATATCCATCCCTCTTTTTTAGCCAACTATAACGCGCTGATGGTTCCTGCCAATGACAATGCATTCCCATGCTGGCGTCGGTTACCACAGGTGCCGCCGATTATTGTCAACTCATGGCTCGACCGGCTGGCGGTAGAACGCATCGAGGCAAAGTCGGAAGTGACGCGTCGTCTTTTAAGGGAGAGTAAGGGAAACTGGGAGCAGACCTGCTATTGGCTTATGGCTCACTATTTTGGAGGGAAAGTTAATGCTATGGCTTTCGAACTACTTGCCAAAGCTACTGACCAGCGTTTGCTGGCCCGTTGGAAAGACAATCCTGTGCGAATTGAGGCATTGCTGATGGGACAGGCAGGTCTTCTGGAAGGCTATTTCAAAGACGACTATCCCCGTAGACTTCAGTCCGATTACATTGCCTTGCGCACGGGGGCTCAACTGACGCCTATTGATGGATACCTTTGGCGTTTCTTCCGTATTCGTCCTTCGTCCTTCCCGACCATTCGCATTAGCCAGTTTGCAACCCTTGTGTCGTCTTCGTCCAACATCTTTTCAACACTTCTTTCTATGACTGACGTACATGAGATGGAAAATTTTCTGACTTGCAAAGCCTCCTCCTATTGGGACAATCACTACCAATTTGACCATTCTGTAGAAAGTTGCCGTTCCAAACGACTGGGACACATGCAAGTAGATCTCCTTATTATTAATGCTTGGATACCACTTCTTTTCGTCTATGGAGAAGTGAAAGGTCAGCAACAATACAAGGAGCAAGCTTTTATTTTGCTACAACAAATTAAGGCAGAGGATAATGCTATTATTCGTCAGTTTAGTGAAGCGGGGATTCATGTGGTTAATGCATGTCAGACTCAAGCCACTATTCAACTAAAAAACAACTATTGTGCCAGTCGTCGTTGTCTTGATTGCCGAATTGGTCATTATATAATCAAAACGAAATGAATGCATCAGAAATACAATTGGTACTAAAGGATTCGGTATCGCATGTTGTTCGGCCAGATAATGATATTCGGCATCTCCTTACCGACAGCCGTACTCTTACCCAGCCAGAGGGAACACTCTTTTTTGCCATCCCCACTCAGCGTAACTCCGGTATTTACTATGTTAACGATTTGTATAAAGCTGGGGTACGTAATTTTGTGGTTCCCATAGGTAGCGCTTTCGACTATTGCGATGCCAACTTATGGGAGGTGCCTAATGTCATTGCCGCCCTACAGCAACTTGCTGCCGCTCACCGGGCTCAATATCATATTCCTGTTGTTGGAATTACGGGTTCCAATGGTAAGACTATAGTTAAAGACTGGCTTGTCCAACTTCTTTCTCCCGACCGACATGTTGTTGCCAGTCCAAAGAGCTATAACTCCCAAATCGGCGTGCCACTCTCGGTGTGGCAAATGTCAGAGGAACATGATATTGCCCTGTTTGAGGCGGGTATTTCGCAACCTGGCGAAATGGAGGCGCTTCGCAAAGTTATCCAGCCCACCATTGGAATCCTCACCAATATTGGATCTGCTCATGATGAAAACTTTAACTCTCAAGAGCAAAAACTACAAGAAAAGATGAAGCTCTTTTCGTCTGTCGAGTACCTTATCTCCTCTGCTGATAGAAATTTCCAACTCCTCTCCATGGTTTCTGACGAACATTCCACTACTCTCACAATAAACTATCATGGCACTACTTTCCCCGTCACCATACCGTTCGCTGATCGTGCTTCCCAGGAAAATGTAATGCACTGCATAGCACTTATGCTTTTCTTGGGTTACTCCCCGGAAATCATTGCACAACGCTGCGCTAAACTTGTACCTGTCGAGATGCGACTTGAACTGAACGAAGCCGCTGGCAATAGTCTTCTTATTAACGATGCCTACTCACTTGACTTCAGTTCTCTTACCATTGCACTTGATTTCCTTGCCCAGTTGCACCATCATTTCCGACGCACCCTCATTCTTAGTGATATACCTCAAGCTGGAGTGAACAATCGTGCACTCTATTCTAAGGTTGCCGCTCTTCTTAGGCAGCGTGGAGTTTCCCGTCTTATTGCTATCGGCCCTGTAATCTCTCGCAGTGCTGACTTTTTCGCCGACATGGATGCTTCCTTCTACCCATCTACAGACGATTTCTTAAGTCGTGTTGACCGAAACACATTCCACGATGAGACCATCCTTCTCAAAGGTGCTCGTTCATTTGAATTTGAGCGTATCGCCAAAATGCTACAGCGAAAGAGTCATGAGACGGTTATGGAAGTTAATCTAAACGCCCTTGTACACAATCTCAACTATTTCCGTTCTCAACTTCAACCCGAGACAAAATTGATGGCTATGGTTAAAGCTTCCTCATACGGCGCGGGTACGGTAGAGGTCGCCAGTGCCCTCCAATTTAATCATGTAGACTATCTTACAGTGGCCTATATTGATGAAGGCGTTGAACTCCGACGCAATGGTATCACACTTCCTATTATGGTAATGAATCCGGAACCAGCTGGATTTGATGATATCATTCGTTATCGACTTGAACCGGATATCTATTCTTTTCGTATTCTAGAACTATTTGTCCAAAAGCTCTCATCGATCAATCCCACATTATCGGCACCACATCCCATCCACATCGAGTTTGATACAGGTATGCATCGACTGGGCTTTTCTGGTGCAGATGTGCCACGTCTACACGAGTGTCTCTCTAAGCTTAAAAAATATGTGCAAGTGGTCTCCGTATTCTCTCATTTGGCTTGTAGTGAGGATTCTTCAATGGATGACTTTACCTGTCAGCAAATAAAATATTTGAACGAATGGAGTGATCGTCTCCCCGGCATCAAACATATTCTCAACTCCTCTGGCATCTCGCGTTTCCCTGAAGCGCAAATGGATATGGTTCGACTTGGCATCGGGCTCTATGGTATTGCACCTGAACCAGAAGTTCAAAAACACCTTCGTCAAGTCTCACGTCTGGTTACACGTATTTCTCAAATAAAGGACATTCCGGAAGGTGATACCGTAGGTTATAACTGCCGTTGGAAAGCTTTGCGCCCCTCGCGTATCGCAATCCTTACCATTGGCTATGCCGACGGTCTCCACCGTGGCCTCGGCAACGGCAACGGCCATGTTTCTATCAACGGACAACGTGCCCCCATCATTGGCTCTGTCTGTATGGATATGTGCTTTGTGGATGTTACTGATATTCCTTGCAATGAAGGTGATCGTGCCATACTCTTCGGTGAGGGTGATCTCCTCCAGCAGAATGCCATGGCTGCACACACCATTCCTTATGAACTCCTAACCTCTGTTGCTCCTCGCGTGAAGCGAGTATATTATCAAGAATGAAACATAATCAGAGTTTATTCGTTAAATACTTATATGATATATAATGATTTTGAAGAAATCGGCAGAATGATTGCCAGTGGGATGAACGTGAGGGCAAACATTGTACCGATGATTGATGAGACCGAGGAGGACTACCTGTTAAACGATGATTCCATTGAAAATGAGATGGCCGTACTGCCAGTGATGGATCAGGTGCTCTTCCCTGGAGTACTAATACCTATAGCCGCACGGCGTGAAAAGGCTCGTCGTCTGCTTGCCGAAGTTAGTGGTACAGACCAACATATTGTTGTCTTTACACAGAAAAATCATAGCGATGACCCTGATGAACTCGACCTTTATCCGGTGGGAGTGGTGGCCAAAGTGCTGAAAGTGTTTAATTTCAAGGATGATATTACTGTCGCTGTAATGCAAGGAATCATCCGCTGCCATTCGTTGATTGTGACAGCCAAACACCCCTATATGCGTGGTACTGTTACAGTGGCACCAGAGGATACAAATGGCATGGACACGCCTGCTTTTGGCAAACGGGTGAAGCTTTTGCGCAAGCAATATGGGGAAATGATGCGTAGCCGTATGCAGGACGCAGAGCTTGCCGACATGTTGACAGGTATCGGAAGTGACAAAATATTTGTTAATTTTGCTGCTACACATATTGACATTGATGCCGAACAAAAGTATAGTCTCCTTGTCTGTGAAAGCTATCGTGAACGTGTGGACAAAATGTTGGAGCAACTTAGTGCTCTAAAGGGTTTGGATGAATTGAGACGTGAAATTGACAGTAAAACCAAGGATGAGTTAGAACGCCAGCAACGCGAGTATTTCTTGCGTCAGCAAATGAATGTTATCCAAGAGGAGTTGAGTGGACAAGGTGGTACTGGAGTTTCGGGAGAGAACGATATGGAAGAATTGCGTAAACGCGCATCCGAGAAGCATTGGCCTGAACAAGTGGCCAAAACATTCGACCAAGAACTCAAGCGCCTCTCCCGTATTCAGCCCATGTCGTCGGATTATGCGGTTCAACAGCAGTATTTGGAAACCTTGTTGGATATTCCATGGGAAATTGAGTCGGGTACTACGGAGAGTTTCGATGTTAGTACTGCGCGCGATGTTATGGAACGTGAGCACTATGGCATTGAGAAGGTTAAAGAACGTATAGTGGAATATCTGGCCGTAAAAAAGCGTCAGACAGAAAAAGGAGTGGCCACTAAAGCACAGGTATTGTGTCTTGTGGGGCCTCCGGGAACGGGAAAGACCTCGGTATGTCGTTCTATTGCAGAGGCTTTGGGACGTCCCTACCGTCGTGTAGCTTTGGGAGGACTCCATGACGAGGCGGAAATTCGTGGACATCGTCGCACCTATGTGGGTGCTATGCCGGGCCGCATTATGCAGGAAATCATTAAGGCTGGGACTCCCAACCCCGTCTTCGTGCTTGATGAAATTGACAAGGTACAGTCAGGCTCCATACATGGAGACCCGTCGTCGGCGTTACTTGAAGTGCTTGACCCTGAACAAAATTGTCATTTTCATGACAATTATGTCAATTTGGATTACGACTTGTCGAAAGTATTTTTCATCGCCACAGCCAATAATGCTGCGGCCATTCAGCCAGCTCTGATTGACAGAATGGAAGTAATAGATTTTAGCGGCTATATTTTGGAAGAGAAGATGGAAATAGCCAAGCGTCATCTTTTGCCGCGTATCATGCGCGAGAATGTGGTGGACCGCCGCACGCTCCGTTTCCCAGACGAAGTAATAAAGACAATTATCAACGACTATACTCGTGAGGGAGGGGTCCGTCAGTTGGAAAAAGCGCTCTCTAAGGTGGTGCGTCACAGAGTGGTGTTGATGGAAACGGGAGAAAAGAGCCAATCCACTGTGAGTGAGGAGGAGCTGAAAAAGGTGCTGGGCCTTCCTATCCACAACAGCGAGCGTTGTAGGCAGGAACCCCGCGAAGGTGTGGTGACAGGACTGGCATGGACCCCTGTGGGCGGTGAGATACTGTTCATTGAATCGTCTTTGAGCAAGGGGAAAGGAACTCTAACCATGACGGGAAATCTCGGAGACGTGATGAAAGAGTCTGCTACACTGGCATTCGAGTATATCAAAGCCAATAGCTCTCTTTTCGGAATCAAGCCTGACGCTATAGAGAAAAGTAATATCCACATCCATGTTCCTGAAGGAGCAACCCCCAAAGATGGGCCCTCGGCAGGTATCACTATGTTTGTGGCCATGGTGTCAGCCTTAAGCCACCAAAAGGTGAATCCCAATGTGGCAATGACTGGTGAAATAACGCTACGTGGGGAGGTTACCCCTATTGGCGGAGTGAAGGAGAAAATTCTCGCGGCTAAACGTGCTGGCATTTCAGAAGTACTGCTCTGCGAAGGGAACCGTCGTGATGTGGAGGAAATCGGCGATGTTTACCTTCAAGGACTGACATTCCATTATATCAGTGAGATGAGTGAGGCGCTTCAGTATGTTTTTGTGGATGATAAACCCAAAAGGAGAAATGAAAAACGTTAGCATCTTTTTTTTACTAGTCCTAATACCTGATATTCTTTTTGCACAGGGGTCGGCATTTGTGGCCACTCCACAGAGTATGACGCTGCTTCCTGGAAGCGTGAAGAATGTGACGGTGGTCGACGACGATCTCTTTTGCTGTGCATCGGGCGTGTTGATGAAAGCCAGACGTAGCGGTGCACAGGTGTTGGACTTTATGACCGACACCTCGTTTGGACGACTGGAGGAGGGTGTTGAGTATGTGGTTCGCCATCCAGGCAATGGAAACATCTTTTTTACCAAACGAGATAAACATGGGGACTCGTGGTTATACTGCTGCACAAACTATGGTCGGAAGGACGAAAAGACCAAGATGCTCCGCATAGGCGGGGGACTGCTCAATCGGGGAATGACCGTTGAACATCCTACCTTTTCCAAGGACGGAAATATTATGTTATTCTCCTCCACCGAGCATCAGGGTGCTGACTACGACCTTTGGTATACGCATTTCGATGGGGAGGAATGGGATAAGCCTCGAAGTCTGGACTCTAAGGTGAACACAAAAGGCGACGAGGTGTCACCCTTGATGTACGGTGACTATCTGGTATTTGCCACCAATGGACATGATGCTGACAGTAACCATTTTTCACTTTATACTACCCGTGTGAGAGTAGAGAGTAAAAAGGAACTGGAACCCGGTCTTATACCGGGCAAAACCGAAGAAGTGACGGTGTGGAAGGTGGAAAGTGGCTCTGTACAAAGGTTACCTTATCCAATCAATGTTTTGTCGTCAGATGATTTCGATATGGCTGTGGACACCCATACGGGTTGCGGCTATTGGGTGTCAAGGCGTAATGGGAATGAATCAGACTCAATGCTCTTTTCCCTGACGGGACGTCTCGAGGGTGTAATGCTCTGGGGAAAGGTGACCGATAGAATGGGCAATCCCCTGGCTGGTGTGAAAGTCATGGCTCGTCAAGGGAAGGAACTTGCTTGTGTCTCGACAACCGAAGCCGATGGATACTATCAAATGTACCTCCAGGCTGACTGCTTTTACTATTTGGACTACAAATTGGACAACTACTTTGTTGAGTCGGAGACAATCAATACCGCCCGTACCGATGGAGAGTACCTGATTGCTGACGTGCAGCGAAACATAACACTCGACAAGTTGCCTTTAGGACAGCGCATTATGTTCGACGATATTTTTGGGCCGGGTGTTGATGTCGAGCTCAGTGAGCGTGGTATAGAGCTGCTTGCGCCACTGGTAAAGTTCTTGAACGATAATTCATCCATGTGGGTGGAAATGACGCTCGTTAACGACCTGACTGCCGACCGCGATTTCAATACTCTACTCACCGACCAACGCATTCTTTCACTCCAGTCATACCTCTTTCCACTGTTACCGCTGAATGTCAAAATCGAAGTAACTAATGGCTGTGAGGGTAAGGAAGGTTGTAGTGATGCAACAGGACTATCGCGTTTGACGGTATTGATATATAGTGATTTGTAAAAAATAATAAAAAAAATTTGGCCAGTATTTAAAAAGTTAGTACTTTTGCACCCGATTTCAAAAGAAGAAATCTTTAATTGATTGCTCCGCAGAGCGGCGTGTTNNAAATATTTGGTCGGATGGAAAAATAGTAGTACTTTTGCACCCGAATTCAGCGATAGAAAGCTGACCGGATTGCTCAGAAAAGAGCGGTCAAGAAGTTCGGGGTGTGGCGCAGTTGGCTAGCGCACTTGCATGGGGTGCAAGGGGTCGAAAGTTCGAGTCTTTTCACCCCGACAATTTTTTTAGAAGAGAGAGGAAAGAGGAAAGCGGGGCTGATGTATCAGCCCCGCTTTCCTCTCTCCTCTTTTTGTTTTCCGCTTCTCACAGTACTTCCTCGAGGGTCCATAGCCGATTGGTGTTGGAACCCTTGATGAGGATGGTGGTGGCGCTGATGGGGTTCGACTGGAGCCATGCGGAGAGGGTAGGGGTATCGTTGAAATGCTGCATGTTTGTGGCGAGCGTGATCCCTTCCCATTCAGGCCCAACGAGTAAGCATTTGTTGAGGCGGCATCCCTCCAATTGCTCTATCAGGCGTTGGTGCTCCTTGCGCTCGTCGGCTCCCAGCTCATGCATACCCCCAATGATTGCCATCTCGCCTCCCATGGCTTTAAATGATTCAATGGCCGCAGCCATCGACGAAGGGTTGGCATTGTAGCAGTCGAGATAGAGGTGGTTGCCACGGGCGGTCTCCTTGAACTCGGAGCGGTGGTTCGAGGGGATGTATTCCTCGATGGCCTCCTTGATGTCCCAAGGCTCCACACCGAAGTGCATTCCCACGGCCACGGCGGCCATGCAGTTGTCGAAGTTGTAGGCCCCCAGCAGGTGGGTGTGGACATTGTAGACATTGTCGCCCACCTCAAAGTAGAAATGAAGGTAGGGATTTTGTTTCCCATTCTCCGATTTTTGTTCGTTGTTCACCATGGTTCCGCGGATGTCGGCTTCTGTGCTGCGGCCGTAGGTGAGCATCGACAGGGGTGTCCTCTCGATGGTCGAGGGGACGAAGGCGGGATTGTCGGGAGCGTAGGCGGGGATAATCGAGCGCAAGCCCGGGATGGTGGCCAGCCGCGCGGCCTCGTGCATCAGCCGCTCGTTGTCGGCATTGACAAATACCAGGCCATGCTTTCCGGCCAGGTGCCTGTAGAGCTCTGTCTTGGTCTGCACCACACCCTCGAAGCTGCCGAACCCCTCGAGGTGGGCGCGGCCCACATTGGTGATGAGGCCGCAGTCGGGGTCGGCGATACGGCAGAGGAACTCTATCTCGCCCGGATGGTTGGCCCCCATCTCCACGATGGCCAGCTCGGTGCCCTTGGGAATGCCAAGCAGTGTCAGCGGCACGCCCAGGTGGTTGTTGAAGTTGCCCTGCGTGGCCGAGGTCTTGTAGCGTTTGGCCAGCACGGCGTGAATCAGCTCCTTGGTGGTTGTCTTGCCATTGGTGCCGGTGATGCCTATGACGGGAATCTCCAGGTGGCGACGGTGCTCGCAGGCTAGCTCCTGGAGGGTCTTCAGCACGTCGGGCACTCCGATAATCCGCTCGTCGTCACGCCATTTTCCGCTTTCCGCTTTCCACTCCTCGCTGACAACGCACAACGCCGCACCCTGCTCCAACGCCTGGGGCGCGAAGGCGTTTCCGTCGAAATGTTCGCCCTTGAAGGCAAAGAAGATACACCCGGGAGTGATGGCGCGCGAGTCGGTCGTCACCTTCCGTGACTTGAGGTAGGTTTGGTACATTCTTTCAATCATATCCCTTTAACGTAACCCCTCATATTTTATTGTGACCTCTCGACACTATTCCCCTCTTTGCCCCCATCAGTCCCAAAGCCAGAGAAATGCCATTTTCTATAGATTGATTATTAGTATTTTACAACTATCCTCTCTTACTCAACTCTTACTCCTCACTTAGTATTCTTTTTATAAAAATTTACTCATGTAAGTAATAATATGGAGAGAAGAACGTTATGAGAATTAAGAATTAAGAATTAAGAATTAGAATCAAGGTTTTGGACTTTACGACCTAATAACAAATAGATATGGCGACTTATAAGAATGGAATCATGGGGCCTTTCAACGGGAAGGTCGGGACGGTGGTGGGATACATGTGGAACGGGAAGTACTGCATGCGGGCCTACAACCGCAATGTAAAGAATCCGCGCACAGAGGCGCAGATGGAGCACCGCCGGATGTTCAAGCAGGAGGTGCAGCTGGCGGCGAAGATGCGCTGGGCCGTGGGCACGACGATGCGCGAGGCGGCCCGCGAGGCGGGCCTGACGGCCTACAACCTCTTTGTCAAGGTGAACCAGCCCGCCTTCGGCATGGAGGGCGGGCGGCTGCTGGTGGACTACAGTGCCCTGGTGCTCAGCATGGGTGACGTGGCGCAGGTGTCGGTGACGGGGATGGAGTGGACGGCTGACAATGTGCTGAACGTCAGCTATGACCGTGGTCTGGGCCGCAGCTACGACCATGTATATTTATATGTGTATGTCCCCGACCTTGGCGAGGGGTTCCTCTCGGCGCCGGCCTACCGGCGCGACAAGCGCATCGTGCTGGCGTTGCCCGACAGCTTTGCGGGCCACGAGGCGCACGTCTACCTCATGGTGCAGAGCGAGGATGGCCGCTGGAGCGATTCGCTCTATGGCGGCGTGTTGGCGTTGAGCGAGCTGCTTGTAGCTGAGGATGAGAGCGAAAACCGTTTGACGGCAGCGAGTTCCGGGCTGGGAATGCCGACGGATGCCGTCGAGACGGTGGAAGATTCAGCCCTGCCGGAAGGCACCGCTAGGACCTCTCCGCCAGGTGGCCACTGACGCATCGTGAAAAAAGTTTTTGCCAGTTGAAAAACATTTTGTATCTTTGCACTTTGTTCTGAAATAAATAAAAACAATTATAATATGATAGCAAAAGAGTTACTCAATCCCCGCAGCATTGTTATCTGCGGTGCTTCCAGTGATGTACATAAACCCGGCGGCAAGTCGCTGAAAAACCTCCTCGAGAGCCCCTTCAAGGGTCAGGTCTACGCCGTCAACCCCAAAGAGACCGAGGTGCAGGGCGTGAAGTGCTACGCCAAGGTCGACGACCTGCCGCAGGTCGACTGCGCCATCCTCTGCATTGCCGCCAAGTTCTGCGCCCAGACGGTCGACGTGCTGGCCAAGGAGAAGGGCTGCAAAGGCTTTATCATCGTCAGTGCCGGTTTCTCGGAGGAGAGCCACGAGGGTGCTGAGATTGAGAAGCATATCGTTGACACCATCAACAGCGTCGGCGGCTCTCTCATCGGCCCCAACTGCACCGGCTTCCTCAACGTGAACTACGCCGGTTGCTTCGACACCCCCATTCCTCCGCTGGATCCCAAGGGCGTGGATTTCATCACTGGTAGCGGTGCCACCGCCGTGTTCATCAAGGAGTATGGCATGAGCAACGGATTGAAGTTCAACAGCGTGTGGGCTGTGGGTAACAGCGCCCAACTGGGTATCGAGGATGTCCTTGAGCACCTCGACGAGACCTTCGACCCCGAGAAGTCCTCGCATGTCATCATGCTCTATATGGAGAAGATTGGCGACCCGCAGCGTCTCCTCAAGCACAGCCGCAGCCTCATCAACAAGGGCTGCCATATCGCCGCCATCAAGAGCGGTGGCTCGGCTGCCGGCTCCCGTGCCGCTTCGTCGCACACCGGCGCTCTCGCTACCAACGATGCCGCCGTCGACGCCCTGTTCCGCAAGGCCGGTATCGTGCGTTGCCAGAACCGTCAGGAACTCACCACCGTCTGCGGTGTCTTTATGTATCCCGAGCTGAAGGGCAAACGCTGCGCCGTCATCACCCACGCCGGTGGTCCCGCCGTGATGCTCACCGACGTGCTGTCGAACGGCGGCATGGAGGTCCCCTCGCTGAAGGAGCATCCCGCCAGCCCCGCCCTGCTGGAGAAGCTCTTCGGTGGCTCCTCGGTGGGCAATCCCATCGACTTCCTCGCCACTGGCACCGCCGAGCAGTTGGGCTATATCATCGATACTGTTGAGAACGAATACACCGATATTGACTTCTCGGTGGTCATCTTCGGTTCGCCGGGACTGTTCAGCAACAAGGAGGTCTACGACCTGCTCGACCAGAAGATGCGCACCTGCAAGAAGCCCATCTTCCCCGTGCTTCCCTCCATCATCAATGTGAAGGACGAAATCAACGATTTCATCGCCAAGGGTAACATCAACTTCCCCGAGGAGTGCGTGCTCGGTAATGCCCTCGTGAAGGTTTACCATACTCCGAAGCCCCAGCCCGAGAAGGTGGAGCAGCCCGCCATCGACGTGGCCCGCATCCGCAAGACCGTTGATCGCTGCAAGAACGGCTACATGGAGATTTCCGACTACAACGAGCTGCTCGACGCTGCCGGCATCAGCCGCAAGAAGAGCGTTGAGGTGAGCAAGAAAGAGGATGCCCTCGCCTTCGCCAAGGAGGTGGGCTGCTCGAAGGATGTGCCCCTCGTGATGAAGGTCGTCGGCCCGCTGCACAAGAGCGACGTGGGCGGCGTGACCCTCGGCGTGAAGGACCTCGACACCGTGGCCAAGGAGTTCGACCGCCTCATCGTCATCCCCGAGACCTACGCTGTGGAGATGTACCCCATGCTCGACGGTCTGGATGTCTACATCGGAGCCATCCGCGACGAGAAGTTCGGCCATCAGATTTTCTTCGGCCTGGGTGGTATCTTCATCGAGGTGCTGAAGGATGTGCAGAGCGCGCTGGCTCCCATCACCGCCGCTGAAGCCAAAGAGATGCTCAAACAGCTCAAGGGCTACAAGATTCTCGAAGGCGTGCGTGGTCAGGAGGGTGTCAACATCGACCTCTATGCCGAGCAGGTGGCCCGCGTGAGCGCCCTCGTGCAGGCCGCTCCCGAGATTGCCGAGATGGACCTCAACCCGCTGCTGGGCAACCCGCGCTACGTCACCGCCGTCGACGCCCGTATCCGCCTGGAGAAGTGAGAAGTGAATTTAGTGTATCTTGTTGTATGTTCTAATCTTTTCAAGCATCGTGGCGTTCCAGGCGGCAGTGCCGGACATCTGGTAGCGGCAGTTACCGGTGGGGGAAGGAGTGAAGGGTAGATGGTTGTCTTCAGTCATTGTCACGGTGCCGCGTTCTGACAGGGTGAAGAGACTGTCGCCCTCTATGGCGTTGATGACGGCCAAGGGATCCCACATTTTCTGTCCCGTGTTGCATTGGTATCTGAGATAGACCTGTTTGATGGGGTGCACCTGGGTCCAGGAGATGTCGGCGATGACAGAATCGGACGGATATTCGATGGCTCCACCCACATCCCCGGGAGAGAAGACGATGTCCACCTCTGTGGGCCACAGACTAAAGAAGGTTCTGGTGAATGTAGGCCCTTCCGCGAAATTGTAGCCTAGCGAATCGGCGTTGAAGCCACCACCCATAAGGTAGGCTCTATTCACTTTGCGTCTTACCAGCTCTACACCGTTGAGCGATGAATACTGGTCAGACTCCGACTCCAGCAGTTGGGCCAGACAGGTAAGGAACCCAATGGAGACGATGTTCACGCTGTGGTCGGGTTGTGAAGCCAGTAGTTGGCGGTAGAGTTGCCAGCCGTCGGGCAGCGATGCGTAGTTGGTCACCGAGTGTTTGAACAACAGTTGTCCGTTAGTGTCGAGGTGGGTGGGCAGGGGCCGGTAGTCGATAAAGACCATGGGGTTCTTGATGCCGTTGCGAACCAGACCAATGGGAATGTTGCCGTGGCCGAAGTAAGTGTCCATTATGTCGGCACAAGCGGCGCAATCCTCGCCCTCGCGGTCCACCACTATGCCCAGCAGCCGGCAGCGCCCCTGCTCTTGATAGCGGTAGAGTATCTCCATGGCGAAGAGGTCGTCGGTGGAGGAGCCGATGTCGGTGTCGAGGATAATCAACGGTACCTCGGGTGGGTTCTGAATCTTTTCGTTTTTGTTGCATGAAACGAAGGGGAGGATGACAAGGAAGAGAACCAGGGACTGAAAGGTGAGATGTTTTTTCATTGCAGTTGTTTTACAGGAAAGGTGAAATAGGTGTCGGGGTAGGGCTCATCCTTCAGGGTGAAGTGCCACCATTCGCTATCGTAGGGTTTGAAGCCGTGGCGGATCATCACATGGCGGAGGATCATGCGGTTTTTGAACTGCTGCTCGGTGATGTTGCCATTGCCAAGATATTCGCCGGTTTGGGGGTTTCCACCGTAGTCGGGATGGCTCTCACAGCCGAACCAGTCGAAGGTGCCGCCCATGTCGACCTCTTTCTCAGTACGCATGTCGAAGAGGGTGAGGTCAAGAGTCGAGCCACGGGAGTGGCCGCTCTGCGTGGCGATATAGTCTTTGATGAAGAGGCTGTCCTTGAATTCGTTGGAATAGAAGTAGGGCTTCATCAACGTGTCGCCGAGGTCCTTGCCCCAGCGCACGAAGTGGTCGACAGCCATTTGGGGACGGTAGGCGTCGTAGATTTTGAGGCGGTAGCCTTGGGCTTTGAGTTCGTCGCTGACGGCGTGTAGGCTGTCGGCGGCGCGACGGGTGAGGAGCGCCGTGGGCTCGAGATAGCCGTCGATGCGGGTGCCGACGAAGTTGTAGGTGCCAAAGTAGCGGATTTCCAGAATCACGTCGGGCACCACGTCGGTGATGGTCACGAAGTCGCTGGGATCGGCTTCGGGAGCGACAGGACTCTCCTGCTTCTTCCCACAAGTGACGAACAGTAGTGAGAGGAGGAGGATTGCATTAATGCGTGAATGTGATAATACGTGAATGCGTGGGTGTTTTTTCATTGGATTATAGGTATTGATGGTTATTTGTTAAAGCTTAGTTTCTCCACTTTCCACTCTCCACTTTCCCCGTTGACCCATACGCGCTCGATGCGGGTGTGGAAGGTCTGCCCCTCGAGGGGGCTCCAGCCGCATTTATAAAGCAATGATTCGTGTGTGACGGTCTCTTCCACTCCCGGGCGCACCAGCACCAAGTCGGCCTTGTAGCCCGGGCGGATGAATCCACGGTTCTCGATGCCGAAGAGCAGCGCAGGATTGTGGCACATCTTCTGCACTGCCATCATCAACAATTCATTGTTGTTGATGGCAGGTTCCAGCATCATCTGGAGCGAGTGCTGGATGGAGGGGATGCCGCTGGGGGCGTCGAAATAGGGCTTCTGTTTTGCTTCGAGGGGGTGGGGGGCATGGTCGGTGGCGATGGTGTCGATAAGGCCATCCTCGAGGGCCATCCAAAGGGCCAGACGGTCGTCGTTGCTCTTGATAGCGGGATTGCACTTGATGCGGTTGCCCAATTTGGCATAGTCGCGGTCGTCGAACCATAGGTGGTTGGGCGTCACCTCGGCGGTGATTTTTTTCTTGTCGAGGTCGAAATTGGAGAGCAGCGAGAGCTCTGTGGCAGTGCTGATATGGGCCACATGGAAGCGGGTGCCGTAGCGGCGGGCGCGCTCGATGGCGTGGTAGGTGGAGAGGAAGCAGGCCTCGTTGTTGCGTATCTTGGGGTGCAGGGCGGCGGTCTCGCCGGCGGTGCCCTGGTATTCGCGTTTGGCGTTCAATAGGTTGGCCTGGATGACCTCTTCCTGCTCGCAGTGGGCTACGATGAGCTTGCGGGCATCGCGGAAGAGGTGGTCGAGCTGCTCGGGGTTGTTGACCAGCATGTTGCCTGTCGAGGAGCCGAGGAAGAGCTTGATGGCGGCATAGCGTGTGGGCTCGATGGCTAGCAGGTCGTCGATGTTGTCGTTGGTGGCGCCGAGCATGAAGCCGTAGTTGACAGCACTGTCGCGTGCTGCCAACGCCTCTTTGGCCTCAAGGGTCTCGAGGGTGGTGGTCTGCGGATGGGTGTTGGGCATGTCGATGACCGATGTTACACCGCCCGCCCGTGCCGCACGGCTCTCGCTGTAGAAGGTGCCGGCAGGGTTCTCGGAATTACCGCCGTCGCGGAAATGCACATGCGTGTCGATGACACCGGGAAGAAGAATCATGCCGGTGGCATCGATAATGTTATCCGGTATCTCCGGAACTTCTGGACGTTCCGGGCTATTTATCACTTCGGTTATATTGTCGTTCTCGATGACAACTGAACCTAAAAAAATGCGACCCTCGTTGACGATGGTCGCATTATGAATCAACGTTTTCAATTTTCAATTTTCAATTTTCAGTTTTCAGAATCTCTTTCCTTCAGCCCAGCGTCTTCCGGCAGTCTGGGCGTCGGCGGAGGTGAGGTATTGGTTCTTGACAACAAATTGGCCGGTATGGTCTATGCAACCCCAGCGACCGTCCATTTTGGCAGGGGCCACGCGATCGTTCCAGACGTTGATGAAGAGCTTGGCATCCTCGAGGGTGGGTTTGATGACCCATTCGCCTTTGTAGTCGACATAGCCCCAGGCCTGTGTGCCGGGGTCCATGATGGGGTAGAGCCAGTGGCCAAGTTCCTGATGGGTGTCCCACTCATTGCCCGCCAACCAGGCTTCGCGGCTGAGGGTGAAGACATTGCGCGAGAGGAACTCGCCGGTGTCGCCGATGACCATCCAGTAGCCGTCGTATTTGGCGGTGGCGAAGAGACCTGTGTCGTTGGCGAAGTGTGAGGCGTCGTCGAAGATGGGCTGTATGCGCCATTCGCCGCTCCAGTCCACCCAGCCCCACTTGCCGTCGGAGGGGTTGCTGACGGGGAAGCGCCAGCCTTCGAGGGTGCGGCCATGCTCATACTGGCGCAGGGCGTAGGCAGCATCCTCGGCGGTAAAGAAAATGAAGGTGGAGACCACCTCTCCGTTGCGGTTGATATTGCCCCAGCGGCCTTCTTGCTTCACTTGGGTGTACTCGTAGCAGTTGTCCTCGCCGAAGGGTACTTTGTCGACATACAACGGTTGTACAGCCCAGCGGCCCAGATAGTCTACGAAGCCCCAGAGACCGCTCTTGGGGTCGGTGACGGCGACGCGCCACTTGTAGTAGTTGCGGCCTATAGCCCATTGGGTTCCGGCTTCTTCGGCCTGCTCGGCGGTGAGGAAGATATTGTTGATAACCAGTATGCCGCGGCCATCAATGCAGCCCCAGCGACCCTCTTTCTCCACAGTGGCGAAGCTCTTGGGATCGCGTCCCTGGTGGGGATTGGCCTTCTCATAGACAGGCTGATATTTCCAGCGGCCGTAGTAGTCCACAAAACCCCAGCGACCGTCGGCTTGGTTGCGGGCGGGGTAGACCCACTTGCCAGGCTCGCTTTGGACCTCCCACTCCTGGCCGGCTTCGCGGGCCACTTCACGGGTGGGGAAGAGGTTGCGGCAAATCATATTGCCATCGACGTCAATGCAACCCCAGTGGCCGTCAAGTTTCACGGGAGCCCATTTTCGGGTGGTGCCTTCGAACTCTCCGGCACGCTGGTAGATGGGGGCTATCTTCCATGTTCCATTGTCATTCTTGTAGCCATAGGTCTGCAAAGAACTCTCATAAACAAGCCTTTGCGACATTCCAGAGAACGATGCCAGCAGACAGGCAGCGAGTATGGTGACGATGCGTTTCATTTATTTTTTGTCATTAATTCAAAATGCAAAGATACGACTTTTTTATATATTATGAAGAAAATATTTTTTCTCATTGTTTTTACACAGGCGGGGAAATGCCTTTTTTGTATCACTTTGTTACTCCATTTAATAAGTGCGAAGCGATTTTGATAGCTTAAATGTTAAAAACCATACTTTGAACAATAAAGGACGAAACTATGCGTTATATACATATCATAACTTTTAAATACCATTTCCATGACAACAAGCGTCAAAAGTATTATTTTTGCCAGCTTAATGGCAAGCGTATCCCCCTACTGGAGGCAAGGATCGGTTTTGAAAAAAACACTATTCTCTCTGTTTTTTGTTTTCATTCTGTGGTCTGTTAAAGCCCAAGATGACACTGTGCAATATGCAGACCCTTGGTATTTGTTCAACCCGATGACTTCCGATTCATACAGAAACCCTGTTTGGGATGACTTGACGGATGATGGACTCACAATACAGAAATATAGAAGCAACAATACTAAAGAGTTAATCTATGGGGTGGCTGTCGTTATGGATACTTTTGTCCCTGATAAAATGTTTGTTGAAACTCCATACTTCTACACATTGGTTTATGATTCATTGGCGGAATATCATTTACCTGTGTGCACCCCGGATTATAGTGAATATTATGACACCTCAGACTATTTTATCTGTTTGGATGTACAAAAGCGTGATTCCGCCACCTTCGATGCCTATACCCGCCGATGCTTCTTCAAATACCAATACAACTACGACAATGATCTCTACATTCCGGGAGAAAGGACTTTCACATGCTTTGAGTTTTACTTTGATACTCCTTATGTTAACAACAGCAGTAGCGTCTATGTAGGAACGCACTATATTTTTAACTATGAAAGACTTGAGTGGTGTATATCAAAAAAATACCTGAAGTTGATAGGCGAAAACAACGTCTATTTTGCCCAGAATCTGCCTGATGACGTGCCCGACGGAGGTGGGCTTCATTATTGTTTGCCACATAATGGAGTCCATGTTGGGTTTACCTCATATTTTTTAGACAACTGGGGCGGTGCGTTCCCTATAGTGCGGTTGCGGTGCACGCTGCCGCGGATGGTGCGCGAGACGGGGCGCGGAAGCGACCACCTCTCCATTGCATGGCAGGACCACGACGACGCCTCGGGCTTCCAGGTGGCCATCTACCCCGAGGGCACCCCTGAGGACAGCATCGTGCCCATCGATGTCGACGGCACCTCCTACACCTTCACCGGCCTCGCCCCAGAGGTCCACTACCTCTACAGCGTCCGCAAGCGTTGCCACTATGCCACCAATAGCTACGACACCATAGTGAGCAGCGACTGGTATCCTCCGCAAGAGCTCTACTTTGCACCCTCCGAGGGCATTGCCGACATCGGAGCTCCGCGCTTCAGCCTCAGCCCCAACCCCGCCGGCGAGGCCGTCACGGTGACCTTCGTCGAGCCCTCCACGGGTTGCCGCCTGGAGCTCTACGATGCAGACGGCCGCCGCGTGGAGGCCCTTGCCGTGCCCCCTGCCGCCACCGAGGCCACCCTCGACCTGCGCCACCAGGCCCCCGGCATCTATCTCCTCAAACTCCTCTCGCCCGCGGGCAACGCCGTCCGCAAGTTGGTGGTGCGCTAATTTGGAGGATGGTACGACAAAGAAAAAAAAACTTTTTTTCACTTCCCAAGCTTAGGTTTGGGATTTTTTTCGTATTTTTGCACTCTCAATTGAAGAGAAAATTTTACAATAATAATTAAATCTTAAAAGAACATGAACAAATTCGATCCCGCAACCGCCATCCAGCGTATCGATGGCCGCGATGCCAACCGTGGTGTGAACCCCGCTATCTGCGACAGCGCCACCTTTACCTTCCCCAAGGCTCACCTGATGACCGACACCTTCCACGGTGAGACAGAGGGTTACTTCCTCTACAGCCGTCACTGGAATCCCTCCAACCTCGCCCTCTGCCAGCGCCTGGCCGCTATGGAAGGCACCGAGGCCGCTTGGGTGACCGGTTCCGGTCTGGCTGCCATCACCTGCGCCCTGCTGCACGAAGTGAAGGCCGGCGACCACATCGTGGCCAGCATGACCACCTACGGCGGCACCTTCGCCTTCATGGCCAACTACCTGAAGAAGTTCAACGTCAACTGCACCTTCGTCAACATGCAGAACCTCGACGCCGTGAAGAAAGCCCTCGCCGAGCACCCCAACACCAAGGTGGTCTACACCGAGACCATGAACAACCCCCTGCTCCGCATCGCCAACATCCCCGAGCTGAGCAAGATGGCTCACGCCGCCGGTGCCAAACTTATCGTCGACAACACCTTCACCCCCATGATTTTCAGCCCCTGCCGTCTGGGTGCCGATGTGACCGTCTACTCGATGACCAAGTACATCAACGGTACCAATGACTGTGTCGCCGGTGCCATCTGCGGCAGCGCCGAGTATATCGGCAGCCTGATTGATGTGAACGACGGTACCTGCATGCTCCTCGGACCCGTGCTGGATCCCATGCGTAGCGCCTCCATCAACAAGAACCTCCACACCCTCCATATCCGCATGAAGAAGCACGGCGAGAACGCCATGTATCTGGCCAAGCGCTTCAAAGAGGTGGGCTTCAAATACAACTACCCCGGTCTGCCCGAGCATCCCGACTACGAGCTGTTCTGCAGCATGATGAACGAGGGCTACGGCTTCGGCGGCATGATCAGCATCGACATGGGCACTGCCGACCGCGCCAGCAAGATTATGGAGCTCATGCAGCAGAAGGGCGTCGGCTACCTCGCCGTCTCGCTGGGTTACTTCAAGACCCTCTTCAGCAACAGCGGCAAGAGCACCAGCTCCGAGGTTCCCGAGGACATCCAGAAGGAGATGGGTATGAGCGAAGGCCTCATCCGCTTCTCCATGGGTCTCGACAACGACATCGAGGCTACCTTCCAGCTCATCAAAGAGAGCGTCGATGCTTTCAATAAGTAGTTTTCCAATAAAGTCCTTAGGGTCCTTAAGGTCTTAAGGTCCTTAAGGACTTTTTTTATACCATCTAGAAAATGAAAAAAATAGCAGTTATTCTTAGCGGCTGTGGCAACCGAGACGGCAGTGAGTTGCAGGAGAGCCTCTCCCTGATGCTGGCTATCGACCGGCGTGGATGGCAGTACCAGTGCTTTGCCCCCGAAGGCCTATTTGAGGTGGTGCCCCACGTTGATGTCCAAGACGAGGAGGAAGAGGGTACAATCCTTGACATTGAGCAACGCGACATCTTTGTTGAGAGCGCTCGAATTGCCCGTGGCAATATTTTGCCGCTTGAAGAGTACAAGTCTGCCGACTATGACGCGTTAGCGCTCCCCGGCGGCATGGGCGCCGCCCGCAACCTGAGCACTTTTGCCTTCGAGGGTCCCCGCATGGTGGTCATTGACAGTGTGACCGACGCTATCTTGGAGACTTATCGTGCCCACAAACCTGTGGTGGCTATGTGCATTGCCCCCATGGTGCTGGCTCGTGTGCTTGGACGTTATGAGGTGCATCTCACCCTTGGACATGACAACAATCAGGCCTCGGGCGTGGCCCGCAGCTTCGGTTGTATGGTGGAGGCCTGTGGTCCTACGGACGTCTGCGTCGACCCTGAGCACAAGGTTATCACCACCCCCGCCTACATGGCCGCGACCCGTATTAGCGAGATATTCGCCGGCGCCGAGAATATGATAGCCGAGCTGGAATCAATGCTGTAAAGGGAGAAGTGAGAAGGGATAAATGAGAAGGGAGACAACCGTCGTGGCTGTCTCCCTTCTCATTTATCCCTTCTCACATTATTTTGCTTCGGCGAGGCCGATGTACTTGTCGATTTCGGGCCACTCGGTGCTGCGGGGATAGTCTGATTTGACCTTCTTGAAGTTCTCGAGGGCTTTAGTGTTGTCACCGAGAATCAGGTAGCCCATGCCGGCCTTGAAAAGGGCCGTGGGAGTGGTGAGTTCGTTGGTATTGGTCTCGGCGGCTTTGACATAGAGTTTGACAGCGGCCTGGGTGTTGCCCATCTCCATCTCGGCGTCGCCACGTGCCATCAAGGCCAGAGGTTTGGTGTAGAGGTCTTTGCCAGAGTAGCTGTCGAGATACTTGGAAGCGGCTTCATAGTTGCCGAGGCGCAGGTTGGCAATACCGGCATAGTATTTGGCCACGTTGCCGGCCTTGGTGGAGCCGTAGTTGTCGATGACGGAGAGAAGACCGGGGGTGACGGCATCACCATCGAGAGCCTTCTGGTAGTCGCCGGCGGCGAAGTAGTTCTCAGCTGCGAAAATGGCTTCGGAGGCCTTCAGCTCGCGGGGCTGTTTGTAGAACCGGAACCAGCAGAAAATAATCAAGGCCACGGCCACGATAGCGCAGACGACGATGATAATCTTTTTCTGGTTCTTCTGGATGAATTCTTCAGAGCGGGTAATGACATTGCCCATCTCGGTGTTTTTTTCTTCTAATTGCTCTTTCATTATGCTGATTTTTTTTTTGATTCTTTTTTACTCTTTTTTGAGGATTTCGGAGTGCAAAAGTACAAATTTTTTACGAATTGGAGAATAAAATTGAAATATGAAAAGTGAAATATGAAAAATATTGTTCGGAAGATGTTTTTTTTAATATTGATAGTCAGTGTATTGTATATTCTTTGTTAAAAAAGGTGAAGAAATTTTTTTTACTTAAATATATTTTACATATCTTTGCAAGTTGAAAAATGTGTGTTCGAAAAGAGCGATTGTAGTTGAAAATAATGAAAAATATCAAGATAGTATGGATACAAAAACCAAATATTTGGGACTGGATTTGAAGAGCCCTGTCATTGTGGGCAGTTGTGGATTGACTGCCGATGTGGACAAGATGGTCGAGATGGAGGCCGCCGGTGCCGGTGCCGTCATCCTTAAGTCGGTATTCGAGGAGCAGATTATATATGACATCAAGCGCAATACCCATGTGTTCGCTCCCACGGACAACTATGGTGACAGTTATGAATATATCGCCGCCCATGTGGCCGATGATTCGCTAGGCAAGCATTTCCAGATGATTCGTGAAGCCAAGCAGCGTCTCACCATCCCCGTTATTGGTAGTATTAACTGCTTCTCTTATGAGAACTGGCTGACCTACGCCATCAAGTTTCAGGAAGCCGGTTGCGATGCCCTTGAACTCAATATGGCTATCCTGCCATACGAAACCTCGCTTTCGGCCGATGATGTGGACCGTACCTTTACACAGATTATCAATACTCTGCGCAAGTCTGTCACCATCCCCATCAGCATCAAGGTGGGCACCTACTTCACCGACATGGCCAAGCAGATGCAGCAGCTCAGCTGGATGGGCATTCAGGGCGTGACGATGTTTAACAAGAGTGTCTCAGTGGACATCGACATTGAGAACGAGACTCTGAAGAACTCCTCCTACCTTTCGCTACCCGAGGAGATGCACAACACGCTGCGCTGGGTGGCTATCCTCAGCAAAAAGATGCGCTGCGACCTTTCCGCCTCCACGGGTGTCTACACCGCCGACGATGTGGTGAAGATGCTTCTGGCCGGTGCCACTACCGTACAGGTGGTTAGCTGCCTCTATAAGAACGGCATCGGCACCCTGCGCCAGCTCAACGACGGTCTCGCTGCCTGGATGGAGAAGAAGGGGTACGAGAATATTGCCAACTTCCGCGGAAAACTGGCTGTCCATCCCAACGACAAGGCCTCGGTGGCCATGCGTACACAGTTCATGAAATACTTTGCAGAAATAGTATAAAAATCTGAAACAATTAACCTTAAAACTATCACATTATGGACCAGCAAGAAGAAAGAACCGTCAGCTTTTTCCGTTTCGAGGACCTGCGCGTCTATGCCAAGGCTACCGACTACGCCAGCTGGGTGACCGCCCAGACGGCCAATCCGCGCAACGAGGCTGAGCACACTCTCACTGCCTCGTTCTGCCACTCCTCCTACGACATCGCCCTCAACATTGCCGAGGGTTCGAGCCGCAGCAAGAGCCAGTTCGACCACTACCTGAAGATTGCCAAGACTGCCATACGCGAGTGTGTGGTCTACACAGAGGTGGCTCACAATACGGGCTTCTTCAGCGAGGATCAGTACAACCAGTCTCGTGAGTACCTGATGGAGCTCACCCGTATGCTCGGCGCCCTCATCATCTCCCTGCAGCGCTCCTCCGAGCGCCGTCACGAGCAGTCGGACGACGAGCCAGGCGACCCCTACGCCAACGACGAGATGTCCTATTAATACCCTGTAGATGTATCCAAACCTACCTTTATTAAAACACACAGAGACCGGCAATTTCTTCCTAATTGCCGGTCCTTGCGTGATAGAGGACCACGAGAATCCCTTTGTGGTCTGTGAACGCCTGATAGAGATTACCGAGCGCTTGCAAATACCTTTTGCCTTCAAGGCCTCCTACCGCAAGGCCAACCGCTCGAGCGTCACTTCTTTCACCGGTATCGGCGACCGCGAAGGGCTGGAACTCCTGGCTGAGGTGCGTGAGCGCTTCCAGGTGCCTGTGGTCACCGATATCCACTCCGAGGTCGAAGCCGGGATGGCCGCCCAGTATGTCGACGTGTTACAGATTCCGGCGTTCCTCTGCCGTCAGACCGAACTTCTGCACGCTGCCGCCAAGACGGGCAAGTGTGTCAATGTCAAGAAGGGCCAGTTCCTCTCGCCCGAGGCCATGCAGCAGGTGGCTGGCAAGATGCGCGCCTTCGGCAGCGAGAACTTCATGCTCACCGAGCGCGGCACCACCTTTGGCTATCAAGACCTTGTGGTCGACTTCCGCGGTGTGCCCACCATGCAGCAGAACGGTGTGCCCGTGGTGGTCGATATCACTCACTCCTTGCAGCAGCCCAACCAGACGGCCGGCGTCACTGGCGGCCGCCCCGACATGATTGAGACCATCGGCCGCGCCGCCATCGCCGTGGGTGCCGACGGCATCTTCATGGAGACCCATCCCGACCCCGCCCGAGCCAAGAGCGACGGCGCCAACATGCTGCGCCTCGACCTCGCCGAAAAGCTCCTCGAGCATTTGGTAGCAATTAGACAGACTGTAAACAAATTCTAACGACCTTAAGGCCCTTAAAGACCTTAGGGACCTTAATGTCCTTAAACCATGGAACTTAACCTCACCAAACCCATTGTATTCTTCGACCTCGAGACCACCGGCGTCACCGTCGGCCACGACCATATCGTGGAAATCTGTCTCCACAAGGTGATGCCCGACGGCACCACCGATACCCGCGTGGAACGTGTGCGCCCCGTCGATGCCGACGGCAAGACCGTCCATATCCCCGAAATGACCACCGCCATTCACGGCATATCGGATGCCGATGTCAAAGACAAGCCTTCCTTCAAAGAGTTGGCACCCAGTCTGCTGGAGTATATCGGCGACGCCGACCTGGCGGGTTATAACAGCAACAAGTTCGATGTGCCACTGCTTGTCGAGGAGTTTCTCCGTGTGGGTATCGACTTCGACCTCAAGTGCCGCCGCTGTGTCGATGTGCAGAACATCTTCCACCAGATGGAGCAGCGCACCCTTGTGGCCGCCTACAAGTTCTACTGCCAGAAAGACCTCGAGAACGCCCACAGCGCCGCCGCCGACACCATCGCCACCTACGAGGTGCTCAAGGCGCAGCTCGACCGCTACCAGGGCGTCGACTACAAGGACCGCTCAGGAAAGGTGAGCCAGCCTGTGGTCAACGACATCGCCGCCCTCAGCGCATTTACGGCCAACAGCCAGTGGGCCGACCTTGCCGGCCATATCGGCTACGATGCAAAGCACCGCGAAGTGTTCAACTTTGGCAAGCACAAGGGCGAGACGGTGGAAGGGGTCTTCGAAAAGGAGCCTTCTTACTACGACTGGATGATGAAAAGCGACTTCCCTCTCTACACCAAGAAACTCATCACTGAGATATGGGACCGCAAAAAGCAGCGCAAACTGGATGAGTTAAAACTCCACTTTGGTAGCAAATAATAATCAGTTGTTTACAGAATAAAAACGATAGGGGTTAGATGTTACCCTAACCCCTTATTATTTAGTATTTTAAACGTCAGTTCAACGATTGTTCAACGATTGTTTAACGATTATTAATCGTTGAACTAACGTTGAATAATCGTTATAATATTGTTTAATAGTGCTTTAGAAATGGAGGACGAAACCTATTTGGTGGTAGCCTTTGGCTCCGGCCGAGGGACGGTAGGTGGGCAGCAGGTCGACAAAGATTTCCCAGGTGATGCCGCCGGAGATGATGTCGTCTCTGACCGAGGCCAGCATGGTGTTGCTGAAGCCCAGACGCAGTTGGAAGTGGCTGAAGAGGTCGGTCTTCTCAGAATAGAATTTGTCGTTGCGGTAGCCTGTCACGTTGCCGATGAGGTTGAGCATAGGGGTGAGTGTGATGTCGAAGTGGTTGCAGAAGAGGCGTGCCCACTTGTTTTTTGTTCGATATTGGATGCTGAGGGGAATTGAGAGGTAGCCACGGGCCAGGACGGTGGGATAGTGGTCGATAGTGTGATTGGGGTTGAAGATTAGTTTGTCGTCGTCGAGAATTACATCGTAGGACATGTAGGTCCATTCGAATCCTGCACCAAAGCCTGTCGTGAGACGCCAGCGAGGACTCAGCGGCGCCTCCATGAAGCGACCGACAAGGTTAATGGAGAGGTTCACCGACGATGTGTAGGGTCCTTTGTATCCTATCAGTCCTGCTGCACCCATTTTGCCGCCGATGAAGAGTTTGTTGTTGGCCCAGTTGATGTCGTGCCACCAGTGGTGGGGGACCACGACGAGGCTGTCGGCCTCCAGGTGCTCTACCTTGATGCGGTCGCGCTGGTTTTCGTCAACAATGAACTGGCGGCAGCGCACGGTGCCTATCTTCACGCTCGAGCGGTCGTGGCGGCAATCCACTCCGATGTCGCCTTCCGAAATAAGATAGTCTATTTTTAGCGACGATTTGATGGTTGGAGCCAGCAAGGCGGCACGGGGGCCCTCGCTGCGGAGCAGCATGTGGACGGTGTCCAACTCGATATGAGCATGGGAGGTCAGCACCTCCAGCGGTTCGGGGTAGCGCACTTCGAGCAGGGTGCCGAGGGGCATGGTGCGGTTCTGGTGGATGGACAGTCGGTCGTCTCTCAGTGTGCATACCAGTGGCTCGTTGCCCTCTTTGAAAAAGTAGGGACAGGGGGTGACGACGGTGACGCGCGTGGAGTCCTCGCCGGGGGTGTAGATGAGTTTCACCGTCCATCCATTCATGAGCGAGAGCTGACGGATGGCCACGGGAAAGGCCTGCTCGATGCGGTAGATGTCCTCCTGGGCGCGGAGAGTGGAAAGTGGAAAGTGGAGAGTGGAGAGTAGCAGGATGGCAAAAAGGGTCTTTTTCATGGTTGGGGGTTATTTGAGGTTGATGACGATGTTGCTTGTGAAGAGGACGGTGTCGGGGATGTCGATGTAGTGGGCGATGAGCGCGGGGACCTTGGGTTTCTCGGGGGCTTTCTTGATGTCCCCCAGGCGGTTGCTGCGGCGGGTGTGGACGGTGGGAGAGTTGGTAGTTGGTAGTTGGTAGTTGGTAGTTGGTAGGACGGGCTCGGGTTCAATGGGGGGGATGGAGGCGGGAACAGAATCGGCCGTGGCAACCGGAGCGGTGGGGAGCGGTTCGGCAGGTGTGGTGGCGGTGTGGGTTGGGGGCTCTAGATAATCTAGATAATCTAGATTATCTAGTTTTTCTAGGATTTCTAGATTTTCCGCCTTGGCGACAAGCTCCTCTTTCCCGGAGAGCAGGGGCGATAGCAACACGGCGGCGAGGATGGCTGCAGCGGCGGCGGTGCCCAGCCACCACGGCCAGACTATTCTCTGCCGGCCTATGCGCGAGGCTATCTCCTCCTGCTGGCGCTGGTTCTCCAGCTGCCACAGCTTGGCCTCTACCAGTTGCTGTAATTCTTTATCTTCCATGGTTTATCATTGATTTCAGATTGGCGATGGCCCTCGAGAGAGTGGTGTAGACGTTGGCACTGCTCATGCCCAGTTGCTGCTGCATCTCGGCATGGGTAATATTGTCAAGGTATTTCATCCTGATGGCGGCTTTTTGTGCTTCAGGTAGTTGGGTCATCAGGCGGTCGAAGGTGGCGGCGCGCTCCTCCAGCACTTCGGCTTCGTGACGGATATCCTCGTCGCTCACTTCCGGCAGCTGCTCTACGGTCTCGAAGGGATGCTGTTTTCGGAGTTGATTGATGCAATGGTTTTTCAGTGTCTGCATGGCGAAGCCTTCTTGGTTCTCGCACCGTTCGAGGCGGCGGCGTTGCTCCCATAGTCGGGCATAGGTCTCCTGCACTGCGTCCTCGGCCTCCTCGCGGTTGCCCAGCAGTCGCTCGGCTACCAGCCGGAGGGTGGGCTGTAGGGGCAGTAGGGTGTTGAGGAATTGCCGTTGAGTCATCATTAGTTTGCACCTTCTATATTAATAACGCATAGGATACCGAAATCTTACAAGTAAAATAATAAGACGCCCTTTGGGGGGCGCCTTTTTTTTGTGGTGATTGCTTTTTAGAAGATGAAGTTGAGTCCGAACATACGTGTTTGTGGGGCATCTGCGGAAGATTTGTAAGTGGGTAGCAGGTCGATGAAGAACTCTAATTTTCCTTTGCCCAAAGTTGGCCAGTATAATCCAATGGCGGCGCGGACGTTGAAGCGGTTGAGGATGTCGACTTTTTCGGTATCGGTGTTCCAGTGGTCGTCGGCATCGAGGCTCTTGGAGAGAAGCCTTGGCATGAAGTTAAGCGTGGGGGTGAGGGTGGTGTAGAAGTTGAGGAGGGAGCCGCTGATACTTTTTCCGAAGTTGAAGTTCAATGAGACAGGCACACCGATAGACCACCAGTAGAGGTACTGTCGTGGAGGAGTGGCGCCGTGGCTTGGGTCGAGTACCAGCTTGTCGTCCTGCACTTTTACCGTGTTGTCGAGTTGTGTCCAGGCGGCACTCGCGTCGATACCGAAATTCCAGTTCATGTGGCGGTTGATGGGCATGTCGTTGGTGCGGAGCAAGAGGTGAAGGCCGAGGGTCTGATTGGTGTTGTAGGGTGAGTTATAGCGGTTGTTGTCAATCCAAAGAGGTGTGGACATTCCAATACCTATGTTAAAATCTATTTTGTTCAGTATACGCTCCTTGCACTGTTCATTTGTGTGGGGGATGGTGGTTTGTATGTCGCCCTCGGTTACGTGGCTGTCGCCGTAGGTCCAGATGTTGAGTTTACGACCGCGAAGATGGCGTAGGTCGAGGGTGGCATCATGCAGAGTGATGCTGGTTTCGCCAGGATTGCTGAGTGTGTCGATGATGAGCACGGCACTGGAGTCGACATCGATATCGAGGTGGGTGGAGTCAAAGTCGAAGTGCTGGATGGTGAGGTGGGCACCTTCGTTGAGTCGGAAGTACGTGATAGGCTGTGAGGTGTAGAGTTCCACAATTGTCGTGTAGGGCATCCACTGGTTGGCTTTGATGGCATAGTAACCATCGTGGAATATTTTGAACTTTTCGACCTCGAGGAGTGTGGGTTCGGCATGCTCTGCAAAAAAGTCGGCATAGGGGGTGGTCAGCACCAATTGGGTGGGTGTGCCTTTGGAGGTCTGGATGAGGCGGACATCCCAGCCTGATCCGATGTAAAGGTCGTGGACAGGGTAGTCGTGGTCGAAGCTCTGCTCGATTTGGTAGAGGTCCTGCGGTTGTTGAGCGTTAAGCGAAAGGAAAGAAGAAAGAGGAAAGATGAAAAAGATGTTGATAATGATAAGGGATGCTATGCGTTTCATAATATTGAGGTTTTATCTTGTTTAAAATTCTATGGTTTTCAGAGTGATGGGTGTGCTCGTCTCAGTACCGAATGTGGCGGCAAGGAAGTCCTGGAGGGCGGTGCTTGGGGACGGGACGTTGTAGATGTTGCAGTTGCTGCAGACCATCTGGGAACTGGTACGGCGGTGGATGCGGGGGGTGTCATTGAGGGTTTCAATAGGCTCTTCGGTTTTCACGGTTTCCACGGGCTCGGGTTCGCGTTCGGTGATGATGACGGGGGCCGGTTGTAGCACTTCGGCTTCCGCCAAAAGAAGGGGCTCCTCCGGGAGGAGTGTGGTATTTCTGGTTTTTCTAGTTATACTTGTTGTACTAGTTTTGCTAGTTATGGTGGTGTCGGTTTTCTCTTTGGGTGTGGGGATTTCTGTTGCTTCGGCCACCAGCAGGGGCTCGGCAGTCTCGCTGCGGAACAGTAAAGGCAGCGTGATCAGCAGCAGTGCGATGCTGGCGGCGGCGGAGAGTGCCCAAACGGGCCAGAGACGACGGCTCTTAGGAGCGGCCGATGCTGCCAGCATTCTGCGAAGCTTCTCCTGACGGTGGCGGTTGGCCTTGACGGTGCGCTTGGCGTCGAACAGTTCTTGCAATTCTTTATCTTCCATAGTGCATCATTTGTTTTAGGTTGGTTATGGCTCTTGAAAGGGTGGTGTAGACGTTGGCACTGCTCATGCCCAAACTTTGTTGCATCTCCTCATGGTTTAGTTCTTTGATGTATTTCATCTCCACGGCTTTTCGTTGCACTTCGGGCAGCCGCTCCATCATATTGTCGAGTTGTGATGCACGTTCCTCGATAAGGGCGGCCTCGGCCATGACGCTTGTGTCGTCTATGCTGTCCAGTAGCTCGATTTTGCCGATGGTGATGTCGTGGTGTTTGCGCAGGAAGGAGATGCAACGGTTCTTGACGGTCTGCATGGCGTAGGCGTTGAGGTTCAGCACATGCCCCATTTGGTCACGTTTCTCCCACAACTCGATGACAGCTTCCTGCACAGTGTCCTCGGCATCGGCCTCCGAATGCAGCAGCTTTTCGGCTGCCAACTGCATGGCGGGCTGCAGTGCCATTAGGGTGTTGAGGAATGCGTCTTGTGTCATCGATTTTTTGTGCTGTTTCATCCTAATGACGCAGAACTTCCTAAAATCTTACAAAAAAAGTGTGATAATTTTTTATTTTATCTTGCAGCCGAGGATTTCTATTCTGCGGGCGAGGGCGGCGGGGAGGCCGTAGACAGGATCTTTTGACTGGCTTTCGGTGGTGGGAGCCACAGCCCCATGCGGCTTTTGGACGATAGAGAGGCGCCCATCGCTCAGGGCATCTTCGAAGACCCCACCCCTCCACGCGCGTATCATATTTATAAAAGAGACTATCCTGCGGCGCGAAAGGTTCAGGTTATATTCGCTTTTGTAGACGGGGCTGGCGTAGCCTGCGATGGTGATGGTAATTTTGTTGCCAGCGTCCAGCAGACTCTCCACATAGTCCAACAGTTCCTCGATACGGTTATAGTTGCTAGTGACACAGGTGTCGAAAAACTGTACTATCATGGCGGAGTCGGCGGCATTGCTTTGGTGGGTGATATATTCGTTTCGCAAGGTTACATAATGCCGTTGGCATTCAGAATAGGTTGTGGCAGTAGTAGTCTCACGGCTCTGTGGGTCTGGTTCGTCGTTATGGAAATAGAGGAACAAAGGGAACATGAAGTGGCGGACACGTTGCTGGATTGTGTCGATGCTTTCAACAGTGTCCATGACAAGTGGCACGTCAGGTATGATGGAATCCAGCTGCCAGCGATAAAGGTCGTTGCAGCAGGTGGAGTCGGTGAGGAAATAGGAGTCGGACCGGTTGGAGGCGAGGTAGCCTGAGATGGGCATGCCCGTAAGGCTGTCGTAGTCGGTGATGTTAAAATAGAGGTCGTTCTGCGGACTGTTGAGACATTGACAGGTGGGTTCGGCTTTCTGCCAAGTGTTGCGCTGACCCACGGCACAGTAGATGTCATGGCCTCCGAGACCGCCAGGACGGTCGCTGCTGAAGTAGAGCACGCCGTTGCGCTGGTCGTAGAAGGGGGTGTATTCATCGGCCTCTGAGTTGACCATGGGACCGAGGTTGACACACTCTGTACTTTTCCCGTTCTTGATGAGGCTGTACCAGATGTCGGTACCCCCGAGACTGCCTGGACGGTCGCTGACGAAATAGAGTATTACGGTGCTGTCGGCCATCCGCCCCACGGCAGGATGGGTGGATGTGCTGCTGGAATTGTTGACAGGACCTTGCAGTTTGACGGGTTTCTCCCATCCACGGCGGCGTTTCTTCTTGGCAAACCAGATGTCGCAGTGGAGGGTCTCCACATCGCCGCGGGTGAAGTAGATGTCCTGAGTCCAAGGGTCGAAGGCGAGGTTGCCGGTATGGTCACGTTTGCTGTTGAGTCCCCAGCGGTCGGCTTTGGGACGTGCCACGCGGCCGTTCTTGGCGATGCGGGCCTGGTAGACTTGCATGACGGGACTGCTGATGTCGAACTGGCTGTTGCGGCCAACCTCGGGTGGCATGGAGGAGTAGACCATCACGGTGTCGCCCACACGGAAAGCGCCAGTTTCGCTGCCAGGGGTGTTAAAAGGCGACTCAAGGTGCGTTACGGTGTATTGGCCGAAGGCAAAATTGAAAATTGAAAAATGAAAATTGAAAATAAGGCTGACGCAGAACATCAGCAACACTTTTCTAATTATGGACTCTTTAAATATCAATTTTCAATTTTCAACTTTCATTTTAAATGATGGGACATGGCAGAGCCCCCTTGTGAATACGGTTTTTCTTTCCAATCTTATAGATTACCCCAATTTCGAAGGCTCCCAGGGTGTGACTGGCTTCGGCCAAGTGTGAGAGGTTGGCGTCGTAGGCGAAGGCGAATATCCAGTTGGTCCACTCTACGGCAAGGTTTACTGACAGTGCATCGGCGTGGCGCCCCACAAGGCCGGCACTGAAAGCCAGGTATTTGTCGGCATACTCATTGACATACCATTTCACATCGGCACCGTAGACCAGTTCGTTGAACTGTTGTTGGTGCTGATAGCCCGCCAGTGGCAGAAGACTCCACTGCGGGGCAAAGCGCCACTCGCCGCGGGCATAGAGGTTCCATTTGCGGCTCAGACGGGTGTCACTCATTCCGAGATAAGAGATGTCGGGTTCGTTGATATTGCGCAGCGAAAACCCCACCTTGGTATAGAGGCTTTCGTTGATTTGGCGGAACCATGCGATGCCGGCGCCGAGGGTAGGGTAGAGGGCTTTCTCGCGGTTGAAGGTCTCGGTGCCGTCGGTCAGTATGATGTTTTCTGTGTTGAATCCCACCTGTCCAACACCAAATTCGGCGGCGACGGAGATAAGGTTGTCTGGGTCGACAACAGTCTGGAAATAGGAGAGGATAGCGCTGACCGAGGTGGAGCCGTAGTTGAGTTCACCGGCACGGTCGTTGCTTACCCAGAGGCCGGCACTGAGGCCGTTGTGGTTGCGCTTACTGCGCATGAGACTCAGTTCGGCGGTGGCACTGATGGTCTGGAAGGGGGTGGATACGCTGGCCCACTGGTTACGGTAGACCACGCCGAAGCGTCCCTTTCCGTCGAAGAAGCCGCTGTAGGCAGGGTTGAAAAGCAGTGGGTCGAGGTCCAGCATAGAGAAGTGGATGTCTTGAGCAAACATCCTATTGCTCATAGATCCTATAAGTCCTATAAGTCCTATAAGTCCTATAAGCTTGATTCTCATCGGGTGTAGGGGGGTAACGATATTTCAGCGAAGTCGCCTTTGAGGTACTTGAAATAGCCGGCAATACCCACCATGGCGGCATTGTCGGTGCAGAATTTGAATGGAGGGATGAAGGCTTGCCAGTGGCGCTTGTCGCAGATTTTTTGCAGTTCGCTGCGCAACAGGCTGTTGGCACTCACGCCACCAGCGATGGCTACCTGTCGTACATGGTGGTCTATGGCGGCGCGCTCCACCTTCTTCAGCAAGAATCCCACGATGGTTTTTTGAATGGAGGCGCAGAGGTCTGCTTTGTGTTTCTCAATGAAGTTTGAATCTTCTTTCAGTTGGTCGCGGAGAAAATAGAGGAAGGAGGTTTTGATGCCAGAGAATGAGTAGTCGTAGCCGGGAATCTGGGGCGTGGCGAACTTGAAGGCATCGGCATTACCCTCTTGGGCCAAACGGTCGATGATGGGCCCTCCGGGATAGCCCAAGTCCATGATTTTGGCTGCTTTGTCAATGGCCTCTCCGGCGGCATCGTCAATGGTCTGTCCTAGCACCTCCATATCGAAGTGGCTGTGCAGTAGTAATATTTGAGTGTGACCGCCACTGACAAGCAAACATATAAACGGAAATTCGGGAATTTCCGGGCTTTCCGGTTTTAATATGAAATGACTCAGCACGTGAGCTTGCAGGTGGTTGACTTCGATAATGGGCTTTTCGAGGGCTTGGGCAAAGCTCTTGGCAAAACTCACACCCACCATTAGTGAGCCCATCAATCCTGGTCCCCGGGTGAAAGCCACCGCATCAATTTCCTCTTTCTTAATGCCAGCTTCGCGGATGGCATTGTCGACTACAGGGATGATATTTTGTTCGTGGGCGCGGCTGGCCAGCTCAGGCACCACGCCGCCGTATTGTTCGTGAACTTTCTGGCTTGCAATAACATTGCTCATCAAGGTGTTGTTACGTAGTACAGCCGCCGAGGTGTCGTCGCAACTTGATTCTATGGCAAGGATAATTGGCATATCTATGTATCGAATTTGAATGCAAAAGTACAAAAACCTGTCGACATGGCAAAAAATATTTCGTAATTAGAAAAAAAACCTTATCTTTGCATCATCAAGATGAACCGGGTAGAATAGTTTAACATTTAATAACACATTAAAAACCAAAAAAAAATGAAGAAAATCTTTTTATCACTTGTGGCCGTTTTTGCTATGAGCACTATGGTCAGCGCACAGATTCAGACTCTCGGTGTCCGCATCGGAGGTGGTCAGGGTTTTGGTACCGAACTCTCTGCCCAGTGGGGCTTCATGGGTCAGCGTCTTGAGACCGACCTTGGTTGGCACACTGACGACGGTTTCACTGGTATTGAGTTGGCTGGTATCTATCAGTGGACTGGCCAAATTGGAAGTGGCTTTAGCTGGTATGCCGGTGTTGGCGCCCGTTTGGCCATGTGGAGCTACAAAGGTGGTGGCAGCGACTTCGCTCTGGCTGTTGCCGGTCAGGCCGGTATCGAGTACAACTTCGATGCCATTCCCATTCAGCTCTCGCTCGACATTCGTCCTTGCTTCTGGCTTATTCCCAACACCGATTTCCACTGGGGTGACATTGCCCTCGGTATCCGTTATCGCTTTTAATATCCAAGAGGATACATGTTACAACGCCGCCTTTGTTAAAAAGGCGGCGTTGCTTTTTCCTCTCTTTTTTTTCGTGAATCAGTTTTTATTTGTATCTTTGCAATTTTATTTAAATATTTATTATAAAATCAACTAGTATGAAGTATTCTATCGGAGTGGATATGGGTGGCACCAATACCGATATTGGTATGGTGTCGAAGGAAGGAGTAATTGTTCAGCGCCGGAATATCCCGACCAACGCCTATACGGAATTGGAGCCTTATGTGCGTGACATGATGCGCGAGATTGAGGCCATGGTGAAGGAGCAAGAGGTACGCGACGGCGAGGTTGTGACACTTGAGGGCATAGGCATTGGCGCCCCCAACGGCAACTACTATACTGGCTGCGTGGATAACGCCCCGAACCTTACCATCAAGGGAGTGCTGGATTTCGGCAAAGAGATACATAGGTATCGCGATGTACCAGTTGTGCTCAGCAATGACGCCAATGCTGCCGCCTATGGCGAGTACGTCTACGGTGGTGCCAAGGGCATGAAACATTTCATCATGTTCACCCTCGGCACGGGTGTGGGCAGTGGCATCGTGGTAGACGGCAAGTTGGTGCACGGCAGTACCGGCGGCGCTGGCGAGCTAGGCCATGCCATCCTTATTCCCCATGGTCGTAAGTGCTCCTGTGGCCGCGAAGGCTGTTTGGAAACCTATACCTCGGCTCGCGGCATAGTACAGACTTATTGTGAGTTGAAAGGGATTTCTGTTACAGCCGACATCACCAGCAAGATGATTGGAGAATTGGCGCATCAGGGTGACCCCATAGCATTGAAGACATGGGAGACAGTGGCCGACCAACTGGGCTTGGCTATGGCTAACAGTGTCACTTTCTCGGCCCCTGAAGCCATCTTCCTTATGGGAGGTCCTGCCCAAGTGGGTGAGCCCCTGCTGAAACCGTTGCGTGCAGCTTTCGAAAAATACCTACTGAACATCTATCAGGGCAGCTGCTCTATTCGCATGAGCGAACTTCGTGCCAACGAAGTGGCCATCCTTGGTGCTGCGGCGCTGCTGAAAATGAAGTAATCTCAAAAGAATATTGAGAGGTTTTCTTTTCTATTTTTTTCAGTCTGATTGATAATCTAAAAAATGAAGAGATTAAATGTTTTTCTGTTTGTTGGCGTGTTCTTGTTCGCTGGTTGCGGTGAGAAGACATTGACTTCCTATGTCAACCCTTTCATCGGTACCGACGGCCATGGGCACACCTTCCCTGGTGCCATCGTGCCGTTTGGACAGATTCAGCCGTCGCCCGACACCCGCCTGGAGGGCTGGGACGGCTGTAGTGGCTATCACTACTCCGACGACACCATCTACGGCTTCAGCCACACCCACCTCAGCGGCACTGGCTGCGAGGACTACGGTGATGTATTGCTGATGCCTGTGGACGGACGGATAGAGGGTGTACAGAGTGAGTATTATAAGAGTCATTTCTCGCATAAGAACGAGACGGCTCGTGCAGGGTATTACAAAGTAAAGCTTGATTGTCCCAACATTACGGTTGAACTTACATCGGACCGTCGTGTGGCCTATCATCGCTACACCTATGCCGACAAACGTGATAACGGTTTCGTTATCGACCTGCATCACCGCGATGTATTGCTCAGTGGCAAGATAATGTTACGTGACGGTATTTTAGTGGGTTGGCGCGAAAGCAGTGCATGGAACCCCGACCAGCATCTACATTATGCCATCCGAGGTAATGTAGACCTGTCAAATGTCACTTTCACGAACGACTCCACTCAGGCTGTGGTATGGTTGCCAGAAGGCACTGATATCCTCGAACTACAGGTGGCTGTTAGTGGCGTGGACATCGAGGGTGCTATCAAGAACCTCAATGCTGCGGAGTACAAGACTTTCGATGAAGCTCGCAAGGGGGCCGACAGCACATGGGAGGTGGCCCTCGGCAAGTTGATGGTGGAGGGCGGCACCAAGGAGCAGAAGTGTTGCTTCTACACGGCGCTTTACCATTGTATGACTTCGCCCTATCTGTGGAGCGATGTCGATGGTCGCTATCGTGGTACCGACAACCAGATACATAAGGCCGACGAGGGTATGGAAGTGTACACTGTCTTCTCGCTTTGGGATACCTACCGCGCCCTGCACCCGCTGCTGACGAAGATTGAGCCCGAGCGCACTGTGGACTTTGTCTACACCGCCATGAAGAACTTCGAGCAAGGGGGCGAGTTGCCCATGTGGGAGCTGGCTAGCCATGAGACACACTGCATGATTGGCTACCACGCTGTGCCGATGATTCTCGAAGCTTATATTCATCTGGCAGAACCGGACGGTACACTGGCTGGCTATACACCAAAGCAAATGCTTGATGCTATGATGGCCACCAGCAACCGCACCGAAGAACAACGCGCTTATGCCAAGCAGGGATACCTCTCTTCAGAGATCGACAACGAGAGTGTTTCTAAAACTCTCGAATATGCCTACGATGACTGGTGTATCGCCCAAATGGCCGAGATTGCTAGTGACACCGCTGCGGCCCGTACCTACTGGATTCGTAGCCAGAGTTGGCAGAATATCATTGACAGTAATGGCTTTTGTCATCCCAAGCGCAATGGCGGCTGGGTGACACCCTTCGACCCCACTGAGGTTAACAACCACTTTACTGAAGCCAACAGCTGGCAGTATAGTACCTACGTGCCGCACGACATTGATGCTTGGGTGGAGTTCATCGGCGGCAAGGAAAAGGCCGTCGCCTTCCTTGACAGCCTCTTCGAGGGCCACAACGCCATGAGCGGACGCGACCAGGCCGACGTCACCGGCCTCATAGGTATGTATGCCCATGGCAACGAGCCGTCGCACCATGCCGCCTGGCTATATTCCCTTCTTGGCCAGCCCGAGAAGACAGAGAAGTATGTGCATAAGATTCTCAATGAACTATACACCAGCAAGCCCGACGGTCTCTGCGGCAACGAGGACTGCGGCCAGATGAGTGCTTGGTATGTGCTTGCTTCTCTCGGAATGTATGAAGTTTGTCCCGGCAGCGGTGTATGGGTGAATACCAAGCCCATCTTTACCTTCTCAAACCAGATCGACTGGTCCGACAAGTCTAACAAATCCGACCACCTCACCTGTCAGGAAAAATACCGCATCACCCCCTGCCCGGTCTTCGACGACTGGCGGCAGCAGGTAGCAGGCTCCCGTGAGGTGTCTATCAGCCTCCCTGGTCATCCCGATGCCCAAATATCCTGCTGCAAGGAAATTATCTGTCCTGATGGAGGAAACAACTTTCGTCCCTACAATGGTTTTCTGACGATAAAAGACAGGGAGTGGGAGTACGTGGTGGCGAAAGCTAAGTTGGAAGGACGCTTGGAAAGTCAGTCGGTGACTCAGGGCTATAGTGTTGTACATACCGACCGACACGTCACCTACCTCACGCAGCCCGCCCCGCAGTACACCGAGAATGGTTCCGAGGGGATGGTGGACAATATCTTCGGCACTACCAACTACCGTATCGGAGGTTGGCAGGGCTGGCAGGGAGACATGGTGGCTGTCGTCGAACTGGACAATACACGCAAGATCGGCACCGTCGGCCTCAACTGTCTGGAGAATATGCGCAGCTGGATATTCTTCCCCAAGAGCGTCAAGGTGGAATACAGCCTCGACGGCGAAAAATGGCAATCCTATGGCGAGGTACATAACACCACCTTCGAGCCTGTCCATAGCCGTCAGGAGGAGAGTATTTCGCATTTCTTCGGCGTGATTAAAATCAATCCGATTCGCGCCAAATACATCAAGATTACAGCCACCAACTTTGGCAAGCTACCCGACTGGCATGTCAGTGCTGGTGAGCAGGCGTGGATTTTTGCAGATGAAATTGTAATTGAATAAGATATGAAAAAGAAATTTATGATACCGCTGGTGGCTGTCGCCGCCATGTGCCTTGCCTCCTGCGACCAGAAACTATGCTACTGTTATGAGGGTGGTTATGAACAGGAAGTTTACGCCAATTCCGATACCCCCTGCCATACCCTTGGTGGTGGCGAGCGCGGCTGTGTGGAGCGCAGCGAACGTATGCCCGCCGATCAAACGGCAAAGTGAGACGTGTGAGATCCTGCTTTATAGTAGGAGAATGGCGTTGGAAACGGGGCGTTGGCCTTCGTGGTCGTGTCGGTTGTTGTCGGATGGGTAGTTTACCACTCCGTTGTTTTTGATATACATTGTTGTAGAGCCTCCGCCATCAAGGTTGATGGCTTCGGTGCACCCCAGCCATAACATGACTCGCTCCAGTTCGGGCAGAGAAAAACCTTCTGCTTTGTGTTTGAACCTCCCATCGGCTACCACCAGCAGTGTTGTCCCGTCGGGTCGAACTCCTAAAGCCGTTCGGTTGTGGCGGTGGGTGACAAAGGTACGGTCGTCTCGTTGCGGTACCATCGCTCCTTCACGCAATAACATCGGTCCCGCTGTCATGATATTCTTCTCTTTCATCTGCTCCTCACTCAGGCGGTTACTGTCTGGCACTGTTAGCTGGGGTCGGCCACGTCGCAGCGCAAGGGTGGCATATTGATAGTATTTGCGGTTCACCGAATCATCTTTGGCTGGTGTGTTCTCTCCGACTGTTTTGCCGTCGATGCGCAGGTAACAGACGGGGTTGCCCAGCAGCATGTCAAAATAGCTCCCGTTGATAGCGGCGAAAGCCTTTCTTCGCTCGGCCAGCGTCGATACCTCGGTTAGCATCGTGTCGTGGACAAAGGCAAGCCGTCGGGGCGAATCAGCAGGTATTTCTATGACAAACAGGTGTTGTGCCGAGCAGAAAAGTTCGCCCTCACCGAAGTGGTAGCTCTTATAGACAAAGCCATCCATCGAGTCAACCCTCCATTCGGCCTCCACCACTCGCAGCGAGTCGACGCTGTAGTCTACCTGTGCGGAGAGATGCGGGAAGTGTGATGCGAGAAATAGGAAGGTGCAGGTCAGTCGCAGAATAGAATGATATGTTGATAGGGCGCTCATTTTTCTTTTTTTCGTTTGAAAAGGTCTTTCCATCGGTCAAAGTCTTTTGTCAGTTTCATGCCAGCCCCCTGCTTGAAAGGCAGGTCGATGCGAGTATAGTCATTGGTGTTCGTGCGGTTATAGGCATAGAGGTGGAATACGGGACTCACGCGGTAGCCTATCAATGCATCAATGACAGCACCGCTGACGGCGCTCTGCGACATGGCTCGGCTCTCGCCGCCGTAGCCTAGAGTGCTTTCCAGATACCACCGTCCCCAGTCTTTGCTGATGTTCACGTCCAAATGCTGGTTGGTGCTTTCGGTGGCAGCCTTGTAGTCGATGTTGACATCTACAAACTGTACCATGTCACTCAAGCTGTTGCCCACAAGCGAGGTGACGAAGTCAAGCGCGTTGCCGCCTGTTTGGTCGTTGTTGTTATTGACATTGCTGAACTTGCCATTCACAAGCAGTGACACTGTCTGGGTCAGCATGTCGCGTTCGCTGTTACGGTCAATATAGGCAAACACCTCGTCCTGCACGCTTTGGTCAGCATTGGGAAGGTTTAGGTTGAAACTGATATTGGGATCGTTGAGTGTTCCCGCAACGGCGATGATGTTCTCAACCTGGATGTATTTCTGTGTATTGTCTATGTTCGAGAGGTTCCCTGTGAGCGACGAAAGGTTCACACGTTGCGAGTAAACAGCCTTTATGTCGAACTGGGCATCGGGGATATTACCAGGGAAGAGTATGTTGCTGCCATTTTCAATGGTGAAGCGTTTCTCATAGAGAGAGAGCAGCGCCACTTTCATGGTTCCCGAGTTGATATCATAGTTTCCAATCAGTTGTGAAGTGTTGTCGCTGGCAAGGGTGAAATGCAGGTCGCCTTCTCCTGTCACGCTCGCGTCGGCGCCCACCTCGTCGAAATCCATTGGCAAGTTAAGTCTTAAATCCGGCGTGATGCTCAAATCGAGGTTCAGCGTGAAGTTAAAGGAGGAGTCCTCGTTGCTTACTTCCGTATGGAGGGTGGGTTCATAGTCGTTCACAAATGTGATATAGTGTTGCGACTTCACCCGCTCTTGCTGAGTGATTGGAACCGTCAGTTGGCAGCCCTCATTGGTGCGGGCGCGGACGTTGATGTCCATCCGTTCTGTTGTTCCGCTTACCCGTCCGTCGGCCGAGGCAAGCAGACGCCCAAAATAGTCTTCGCCGTTACGCTTGTCAAGCAGCAGAATATTGGGGGTCGTCAATCCTAAATCAAGCCTCACGGGTGTCTCCAATTGTATGGTTCCGTCAAACGTGGCCTTGTTCCCCAGTGGGTCGATGATGTCGAACTTGTTCAGCCTCACTTCGTTGTTGTCGAATTGGATGCTGTCTGAGAAGCGGTAAGTTACATCAGTTATATCCACCTTCAGTGCTCCATTCTCCACAAAGGCTTCGCCGAGAATCAAGGGGCGCTCAAGGGTGCCTCCGATGTCGAAACTTCCATGCAGCTGTCCTTCAAACAGACTCGAGAATGATGTCAGAAACGGTGCTACCAATCCCAGTTCAAAGCCGCTGAAGTCCACATTGAAGTGTAGGCTGGGCGAGCTGTTCTCTCCTTTCTTCAGGTCCATATGGCCTCCTGCTGTCACCTGGCGGCTGTCAAGGTTTAAGTTCAGTAGGTTTAGCTCGGCATTCCAGTGGCTTGTCAGCCGCACTGTATCCAGCGCCTGGTTGTTCACCATGCAGCTGTCAATCATCAGATTGGCATTAAAATAGGGGGTCTCGTTGAGGCCGTGGAGCGAAAAGTGTCCGTTGATGTCGCCGTCCACCTCCAAGACACTCTCTTGCAGGAAAATGTCGCTAAGTATCCCTAGGTTGAACTTGTTGAAATCTAGCTCCGCATAGTCCGTTGGCAATCCGCACAGACTCACCTGCCCACTGATGCTCCTGGCTCCGCTTTCCATGCTTACTCCACCTTGTAGGCCGGTGAATCCAGCCGCCACACGCAATTGGTCGGTTTTCAGCTTCCAAGGTGTCTCGCCCACATAGAAGAGCCCTTTGTCTACCGTCAACAGTTCGCCTTCCAGTGCCAACGCAAGGTCTCCCCGGTTGCCGACATCTCCATTGCCCCAGACCAACTCCATCCTCAAATTCTCATTCTCTGCACTTCGTCCCGTACTCCCTACTCGTTGCTCTCTGCTTTTTACTTTTATCCGAGCCCGTTCCATAAGGTCCACACGGCCCAGATGAACATCCTGCGACTCTATCTCCACCACATAGGCCCTTCCGTCGCGGTAGCCTAAAGCGCCTACTCCTTCCATGTTTACGCCACCTATCTTCAACGAGTCGCTGCGTGCAACCAGCCTCAGTTGCTCGTCAAAGTTGTAGCTTCCGTCCACGTGGGTTCCCCGTGCTACTGCAAGCCCCGGGGCTAGGTTCTGTAGCACTTCGTCCCCGTCTTTCCAGTGTATATGGAATTGAATGTTGCTCTTCGTGTCCCATTCTTCAACCTCTTCGCCTCTCTCTTTGTTGCCTGTTATCCACTCTGGGAGATACAGCTTTTCGAAGTATTGTAGCATCAGGGGTAGTTCGTCGTATCTGAAACGGCCGTTCACCGAGGCATCGGCAATGTCGCTCGTGAGCTCCATGGTTTTGTATTCGTCTTCAGATTGTAGCGAGAGGTCGATATGCTTGGCGTGCAGGTTGCCATAGTGGGTGTTCTCGGCCTGAACGTTTCCCGACAGGGTCTCCAGACTCTCACCCCGTCCCATGACCAGAAGGCGTGTCGACAGGTTCTCGGGCAGCAGTCCCGCCTCCAGTCTTCGCACGTCTGCTTCCACCTTCCACGCTCCGCTTTCTACCGCCCATAGGCCGCCGATGTCGAAGTCTGCCAGGCTGTCTTTCGATGCCATCTTTGCCTTCATACGCCCTTGTCTCATCGTCGCGTCAACAGTCATTTCCAATATACCGTTATCGGCATCTATCTTCAGATTTTCCCCTTTTATTTTTATCACCCCCTTGGCCGTTCCCTCCAGCTGTTTGGCCCAGATGCTCGCACTGTCGTGCCACATACCTTCGGCCTCCAGGTCTAAACCGTGAAACGTGATTGGGGAGTCGAGAACCTCTCCCGATAGTTTCATATTGTTGCCTTCCGCAAGAAGGCTGTAGCGGTATCCGTCGTTGGTGTGTGTTAGTGTTCCCTTGGCCTTCAGGCTCCCCAGGCCCGTGCCCATGGCGATGTCGGCTGTCGCCCTCTCCCGCAGTCCACCCCTCAGGGTGGCGCCGATGTTCACATAGTCAGTCATGTTTACCCAGTCTTTCATGGCTTCCGACAGCCCTATTCGGTTCAGCAGTGGCGACATGTCCCGTTGGTTGGTGCGCATGCGCTCGACGTCGAGGTTCCACGTGGTCGTGTCCACTCGGGGCAGTCCCACGACAGCCCCCACCACTTCGGCTCGCGAACTGTCGCCCCACCACACGTTCATGTCTGTCCACAGAGAGTCCACCGTTCCATGCATCTGGCCTTCGGCGGCAACCTCGGTGTTGATACCCCACAGCACGGGTGCCCAATAAGCCACATCGCCCATCGACACCTTTGTCCCCTCCTTCAATTCCACTTCGTGGCGCACCGTCGACAGATAGTTGCCCATCTCGTGCCAGTCACTGTAAATCAGCTCTGCATCGGTCTCTATGTAGCTCGCACCGGTACGTATCTTCATCTCCTGGGTCTTGATGCCATTCCGCCCCACGTGCACATGTCCCGACATCTCCTTTAGCTCGAAACCGCTCCTCTCTCTCGTGGAAAAACGCACTATTCGGCAGGTTACATCGTCGTTCACCACCAGCACATCCTTGAACTTCGCCTTGATGTCGAAGAACTCCATGTGCGGAATCTCCACCGCCTGTTCCCCGTTCTCCATACTCGGTTCTCCGTCCTTCAGGTCCATCCGGTAGTGTACATTGTCCAGTTCCAGCGTTCCCGCCTTCACCGTGAAGGGAGGATGCTCCTTCGATGGCGACGGATGCTCTGGCTTGAAATAGTCAATCACGAACCTCAGGTTGATGCCCTCCTCGCCGATGCCCAGATGATAGTAGGCATTTCTTAGCAGCACCCGCTTCATGTCCAGCGTGTTGTCGTGGAAGGGGAACCGGTCGAAACTCACCCGCAGGGTCTCGCAGCGGAACAAGGTGTCTCCCGTCGGCGACACCCATAGAATATGGTCTAGAATCAGGTGGTCCCACGGCATCGCGTGCAGCGACCCTATGGCCACCTTGCCGCCCCACTCCTTCGAAAAATAATTACCTACCCATGCACCCGCATACGATTGCACGACCGAATAATTTACCAACGCTATAACAATATACACTGTCAGCGCCAGCCCAAGGAGTATCCTGCGTATGAACTTCCAAATCTTCGTCTAAAGTCTATATTAGTGTTTGATTATTAGTTTCTTAGCTTCTGTTTGACAAAACAAACCATCATGCAAATGTACGAAAAAAAACGGAATAATGTGTGTCACGCCGAAAAAAGTGCCAAACCCTCTCTGGACAACAGCCACTCGGTAGCTGTCTTCTAGGGTATTTCTCCCATCGTTCTCCCATTGTTCTCCCATCGTTCTCCCATCTAAAATGGGACCATCTAAAATGGGAGAACGATGGGAGAACAATGGGAGAACGATGGGAGAAATGAGCCAGCGGACAGCCGTCACCCACCTGATGGAGCGATGGCGTGACCGACAACCCATGCACTATGAAAATACTTTTTGTCAGTTCGGGGAAAGATTGTATATTTGCAGTTGATTAATAATTAAAAGCCGAGGGGTCGATGGCATATAACCGACAGATTCACAATGAAGAAAACGCTTATAATGATGTTGGCTGCTCTTCCTTTTTTATTTGTTTCCTGCAGTAAGGATGAATCGAAATCCAACGACACAACTACGGATACGAATGATCCCGTAAATCCCGGTGGCGGTGCAGATGATGAAGACACGATAACCTTTTTCATGTGTGCGGCTCAGGCAAAAGCATGGAATGGTAAGGATACCTTAACTGTTTTCACAGAAATAAAGAACCTTGGTTTTTATGAAGAGGAACGTCATGTCTCATCTTTGGTCTTCCGCAAAGACATCGGTAATTGCAAATACACTATCAATCTTCCTTTTGATGGTGATATTGTAAGGAGTGTGACTATTAACATGGAATGCTTTGGTGCCGTTTATTCTCAGTCAGCCATCGTTGACAGCGTGATTCTGTATGCAGGACAGATGAAGCGTGCTCTGGCAAATCAGGGATACCGTTTTGGCATAGGCAACTACATGTGGACTGATCCCGACCCGGATAATGTTGGCCAGGATATCTCAGATTACCAGCATTTCGACACCTATGAGGCATTCATAAATGCAATAGCTGCTCTTGGAAGTCACTCCTCTTTAGATTGCACTGCCAGTGCCTATGGCAATAACGGTATTGGAACTGAGGTCCATGGGCATTATGACAATGATCCTGGATACCAGGAGTTGCACATCTCCTACATGAAGCAATAGTTTTAATGTTTTAAGTATCTGTATAATAATTATTTACATTGATAATACACTCTTTTTGGCGGTTTTTTCCGGAAAGAGGGTTATTTTTTGCCTATTTTGAGTGTTAAAACTTCTTTTTGGAAGCCTGTTTCGGTGTGTGATGAAATTTTTTTTTCCACGTATAACATTGTATGACAGCATAGTGGTTGTGGTTATGAGAATTAT